>JADMIO010904360.1_pt1 | contig 55735 bp, 45 predicted proteins | sample 8958161 | NCBI WGS metagenome assembly JADMIO01 (sample SAMN16585339, study PRJNA669376) | soil metagenome | isolation source: Crop rotation soil | place: USA: Cullars Rotation, Alabama | collected 2011
CGAAGGTCGCTTCGCGACGGGCACGGAGGGCACGAAGAAACCTTGGTCGTATGTTCTTCGCCCCTTCGTGTCCTTCGTGGTTGCCGCCAGGCCCTCGTGGTTAACCACGAAGGTCGCTTCGCGACGAACACGAAGCGCACGAAGAAGTATTCTTGGTTTGCTCTTCGCTCCTTCGTGTCCTTTCTGGTTTGTCCAGGGCCGCAACTGGCGATCGTCCCCGGGTAACGAACCACGAAGATGCGAAGAACGCGAAGATAGAGTTCTTCGAGTCCTTCGCCCCTTCGTGTCCTTCGTGGTTGCCGCCAGGCCTCCGTGGTTTAACTCGAAAAAAAATCCCAACTCCCAAGGCCGCTGCCTTGGAAGTTGGGACTTGGAAGTTGGGAGTTCCCGATTGAGCGCAGCTACTTGGAGAGCGCGTCCGGCCTCACCTGGAACTTGATGATCTTGGCCGTCGTCCCCTTGCCGCCTTCCATGTGGAACGGCGCGCGCGTGGCGAAGGTCGAGTAGACCGCCTTTCCCTTCCATCCGCCGTTGGCATCGTCGATGCGGCCGTCGAACCCTTTCCCGTAATACCCCAGCGGATACGGGATGCGGAACGTCATGAACTTGCCGTCCACCAGCGCCAGCAGCGCTTCGGATTCGTTGCCCGTCGCCAGCGGGATGTTCTTGCCGAGGCCGAGCATGTCGAACCGGTCGACGAAGTTGTAGTACGCCGAGTCGGCGCTCGCCACGTCGACGCCGCCCTTGAAGTTCGGTCCCGGGAACGCGTTCAGCGTCCAGCCCTCGGGGCAGTGCTGGCCGGTGGCCATCGGGCCGTTGAGCGGCCCCTTGCACTTGCGGCGATCGAAGCTGGCGAGCTGTCCGCTCGAGAGCACCGTCCAGACGACGCCGTTGCCGTCCACGTCCATGCCGCGCGGCGCGAACCCCTGCGCCGCGGCGCGCGGGTTGTTCCACGGGATCTCGTAGATCTCCGACAACGCGGTGTTGGTCGGGTCGGGTCCCGGGACGACGCGCACGAGCGCCCCCGGCATGCCGAGCACCGAGCCCCACACGGAGCCGTCGGGCGCCGGCGCCACACCGTAGAAGCCGCCCTGGATGCGCTTGTCCTTGGCCGGATCAATCGCCTCGTTGATGCCGACGTAGGCGTCGCGCTTGCCGTTGCCGTTGGTGTCGAGGACGAACGGCGCCCAGCCCTGGGCCTGCGCTTCGTCGTGCGTCCGGTCGTAGATGCGCGTGTCGAACCATGCGATCACCGGGCCGCTGCCCGTGAACCACAGCCTGTCGTTGTCGTCGAAGTTCAGGTGATGGGTGCCGAAGCAGGTGTCGACCGTCGTCATCTTCTTCGTCTTCGGATCCCACATCTGCATCTGGCGGTTGTTCTGCGCGATCGGCACCAGTTTCGCGGACGGATGGCTGGAGCCCTCGCGGCAGAAGGCGGCCGTTTCAGCGGGCCGGATGCGCGCGGCCACCCACACCCGCGCCTGCTTGTCCATGGCGAAGCTGTGCGAGACCGACTGGCTGTTCCAGATCACCTCGTCGCCCCAGTAGGCCGACGGCGCCGCCGGCGGCTGATCCGCCGCGCTCGGCGTCTTCGGGTCGCGGACGACGAGCGGGATCTGCGTCGCCGAGTTGTCCGACGGGTTGACGACGGGGAGGAACTGCGTGCTCTCCTCGGTCGCGCCGTAGATCGGGCCGTTGGCGTTGACCGTCGGGTTGCGCTTGTCGCTGGCGATCTCGTCGTGCAGGTAGGTCTTCTCCGTGCCGTAGTCCCACATCGTGATGACGATGTTGCGCTCGCGGCCGGTCGGGCGCGCCGGCGCCGATGCCGGCAGCTCGCCGCGGGCGACGCGATCGGTCCAGTCGGCGTACATCTGCAGCGCGCGAGTGCGGCCGACCTGCGTGAAGCGCGCGCTCATCGCGCCGCCCGCCTGGCCGGACTGGATGCGCCGATCCCACGCGGCCACCGAATCCTCGAACGAGCCGAGCGCCTTCGGAATCTCGCGCGTCGCCTTGCCGCCAATCTGGTGGCACGCGGTGCACGCGTCGGTGGCGACGATGTTGCGCACCCATTCGCCCTGGCTCTTGATGTTCGGGGCGATGCCGTTGCCGCCCGGTCCGGTGCCGGTGCCGGGGAAGTCGCTCTTCGGCGGCAGCTGCATCATCGACCACCAGTACTGCGCCGGGTAGTACTGCGCGGCGGCAGCGGCGTTGGGCGCGGTGACGGCCGTCAGGTTGACGGTCTTGCCGGGCGTCGCCTTCACCTTCGCCGAATCGACCAGCCCGTAGCCGCGCACCCAGACGTCGTAGGTGGCCTTCGGCAGGTCGGGCAGCAGGTAGCGGCCCTGGTCGTTGGTGACCACGATCTTGATCAGGCGTGTCGGCGTCTCGCGGGTTTCCGCGATCACCCAGACGCCGGCTTCCGGCCCGCGAGCGCCGGTGACGACGCCGCCGATGTCGTCGTTATCGATGGCGACCGCTCCGCCCCCCTGTTGAGCCCGGAGCGTGGTCAGCGAGATCGCCAATCCCAGGACGAAGCAGAGCAAGACGATCAGGCGCGTCATCCTCATATCGAGCCTCCTAGCGTGCCCCGCCGGCGCACGGATGCTCTCCTGGCGCGAGGCGGGCGGGGTGAGTGTGCTCCCCGCCAGTCTGTGCAGTCAAGGACCTTCAGCAGTACCATAGGGCCTCCCATGCACCGCAGGTCGGCAGTTGCGGTCGTCGTCGCGGTGCTCGCCTTGGGCGTCGGCGCGGGCTACGCGCAGCAGATCTTCAGCGGGTATTACGGGTATACCCCGCCCCGGTTTCCCACCGCCAACAGCTTCAAGGGCGCCTTCAACATGTGCCGCGTGATGTTCACGAGCAACCGCCGTGAAAAGCGCGGCTGGGACACCGATTACCCCGGCGCCGACATCAATTTCAGCGTCCGGCTGGCCGAGTTGACGCGCACGCGCGTCACCCGGCAGCCGAACCATAGCGACCCCGAGCACGTCGTCGTCCGTCTGACGGACGAGGCGCTCTTCCAGTGCCCGTTCGTGCTGATGGAGGACGCGGGGACGGCAATCTTCAACGAGCAGGAAGTGAAGCAGTTCCGCGAGTACTTCCTCAAGGGCGGCTTCGCCTTCGTCTCGGATTACTGGGGGCCGCTGGCGAAGGACCAGTTCGACGACCAGATCGGGCGCGTGCTGCCGCGGGAAACGTATCCGACCATCGACCTGCCGATGGACCATCCGATCTGGCACACGCAATTCGAGCTCAAGCACCTGCCGCAGATGCCCTCGATCCAGTCGTGGCGCCGCACCGGCGGCGGCACCGCCGAGCGCGGCGTCGCCCCCGGCACGCAGAGCGCGCGCGCCGTCGTCGACGGCAAAGGGCGGATCATGGTCGTGATGATCCACAACGACGACATCCCGGACGGGTGGGAGCGCGAAGGTGAAGAGAAGGAATATTTTCTCAGCTTCTCGCCCGACGCCTATTCGGTCGGCATCGACGTTCTCCTGTATGCTCTGACGCACTGATCGCGGGCCCTTCCGGCCCGCCCCACGCCTATGAAAACCACACTGTTTCTCGTGCTGATGTCATCGGTCGCGCTCGCGCAGCAGGTGACGAAGAAGGACATCGCCGGCATCTCGACGTTCGCGCAGGTGGAGACGACCATCGCCTGCGGCGGCGCGACCAGGCCGGAAGCGATCCGCGAGATCGCGAAGATGGGGTTCAAGTCGGTGATCAACCTGCGGCTGGCGAGCGAGCAGGGCGCGCAGGTCGAGGAGGAAGGGGAGGCGGTCAAGGCCGCGGGCATGCGCTACGTGCACCTGCCGTTCGACGCGCAGAACCCCGACGCGCACCTCATCGACAACTTCATCGCCGCGGTCACGGCGCCGGCCAACCAACCCGCCTACGTGCACTGCGCCGCCGGCGGCCGCGCCGCGTCGCTGTGGATGGTGAAGCGCGTGCTGGCGGACGGGTGGGACGAGCAGCGCGCGCTCACGGAAGCGAACGCGCTCGGCCTCAACGACCGGTTCCGCCCCTTCGCGCTCAATTACATCCACTCGCACGGCAAGTAGCGCACCCAGCCGCATGCTGACGTAGAGGTGGACCTTCAGGTCCGCCTTGCGAAACCGTCAGGTCCGCCTGGGTCGCCCGGCGTGGCGGCTACGCCGCGCCGCGCGCACCCGCCGACGCCTGCGGCGTCACCGCGTCCACCACAATCCGTCCGTCTTCGGCCCGCACGTGGAACGCCGACGCCATGCTCCATCCGTTGCTGATGGGCAGGCCGATCGTTTCGTCCATCACGCGCTTCAGGTAGCGCGCGCCGAACTCGAGGCTGGCGCCGAGCGTCACGATCAGATCGAGGGCCGCCTCGTCCACGTCCACGGTGCGCCCGCTCGCGGCGAGCGTGCGGCGGATGCGCTCGAGGTAGTGAAGGGCGATGTCACGGATTTCCGCGTGGTTCAGCGGCATGAACAGCACCACGTCGTCGATGCGGTTGAGGAATTCCGGGGAGAAGCGGCGCGCCAGGTCACGGCGCACGTCGGCCTCGATGGCGGCGACGGTGCCCTGTGGCGACCCGAACCCGAGCGGCGTCTCCAGCCGGCGGTAATGCGATGACCCGATGTTCGAGGTCATGATGACGATCGAGTCGCTCAGGTAGACGCGCCGCCCGCGGCCGTCGGTCAGCCACCCCTCGTCGAACGCCTGCAGGAACAGGTTGAGGACACTGGGGTGCGCCTTCTCGATTTCATCGAGGAGGATGACGGAGCAGGGCCGATCACGGAGTTGGTTGGTGAGCACGCCGCCGCGCTCGCTGCCGGCGATGCCGCGTGGCATGCCGGTGAGCTTGCCCACCGCCGCCGACGGATCCTGGTATTCCGACATGTCCACGCGAATCATCTTGCGCTCGTCGCCGAACAGGAAGGCCGCGACCGCCTTGGCGAGCTCGGTCTTGCCCACGCCGGTGGGGCCGAGGAACAGCAGCACGCCGTCAGGCCGATCGAAGCCGTCCTTGAGCGGCCCCTTGTTCAGGATCAGCCGTTGGGCGACGGCGCGGATGGCGGCCCGCTGACCGACCACCCGCCGCTGCAGCTGCGCCTCGATGTTCAGGAACCGCTCGTTGACGTCGCGGAACACCATGTCGGCGGGAATCTGCGCGGCGTCCGAGATGACCGACACGATGTCGTCGGCCGTGACACGGCGGCGGCCGCTCATCTCGGTCCGCACCGACGCGGTGTCGAGCCAGCCGATCACCTTGTCCGGCAGCCGCAGGTGACGCAGGTAGCGCGGCGACATGCGCAGCGCGGTGTCGATCGCCTCGTCCGGCAGCTCGACGCGGTAGTTCCGCTCGAGGCGCGGACGCAGGCGCAGCAGGATCGCGCGCGTCTCCTCGACCGACGGCTCGGCGACGTGCACGCACCGGAACCGCCGCGCGAACGCCTCGTCTTCGGCGATGTGCTCCTTGTATTCCGTCAGCGTGGTGGCGGCGATAACCCGGATTTCGCCGCGCGCGAGCACCGTCTTGAGCATGTTGGCGGCGTCGGACGGCGCGCCGATGGCGGAGCCGGCGCCGACGAGCGCATGTGCCTCGTCCACGAAGAGGATGAGGTTGGGCCGCTCCTTCAGCTCGCGGATGACGTTCTGGATTCGCTCCTCGAACATCCCGCGCAGCGGCGTCCCGGCGACCACGGCATTGATCGGCAGCGAGACGATCTGGCAATCGCGCAGCCGCGCCGGCAGCGATTCCGGCTCCAGCTCCATCCGCCGCGCCAGCCCTTCGACGATGGCGGTCTTGCCGACGCCGGGCTCGCCGAGCAGCATCACCGAGTTCGAGCGCTCGCGGTGGCTGAGAATTTCGGCCAGCTGCTGCAGCTCCGCGTCGCGGCCGGCGAGCTCGGGGATGCGGTCCTGCCGTGCCAGCATGTTGAGACTGACGCCGAACTGCGAGAGCGCCGGCGGCAGCTGCAGCCGCTTCTCGATCGTCTCCTGCTGCTCCTCGTGCTCGCGCGCCCGCGCCTGGAAGCGCGTCAGCAGCGCGTCGGCGTCCACATGGTGCTGACGAAATATCGCCATCACAGCGCCCTCACGGTCGTCGAGCAGTGCCGCGAAGACGTCGCCCGGCAGCATCATCGTCCGTCCGACGCGGTTGGCGCGGCGCAGGGCGAGCTTGCACAGCAGCCGCGTCTCCGTCGGCACGCGCAGCTCGCGGCCGTCGCCGGCGGGCAGGGCGTCGAGGAAGACGCGCGTCTGCTCGGCGATCGCCCTCGCCGGCGCGCCGGCATGCGCCATAAGGTCTTCAAAGAGCGAGGCGTCGGTTTGCGTGAACGCGAGCAGCAGATGCGCCGGCAGCAGCTGCGTGTGCCCGCGTCGCCGGGCTTCGTCGGCCGCGCAGTCGAACAGCCGCTGACCGCCGTCGCTGATGTGATGAAGCGAGATGTCGAGATCTTTGACGAACACGAACGTGCGCCGTAAACGGCGCGCCAGCAAGAAACCTGCCGCGGGCATCGATGGAGACGCAGCGGCCATCGCGTGCGGTTATCGACGACGGGCCGCGCCGCGCCGCGACAGTTTTCGCCGGTCGCGAACAGTCTCCGCACCGCGTGTGTTGGATCGTGACGCCGCGAGTCCGCACGCTGACGCGAAGATGTAATTTCCACGCGCTTCACCCACCATTCCCGCCAGCGACTGGCCGGCGATCGGCGCGCGAACGCCGGTCCGCGCGCCGTTACGGCAGCGGCGGGATGCGGCACACGAGTTGCTCATGAACGGTGCGTGGACGATTACGACAGCCTTCTGTGGAGCGCCAGGCGGCAGCGGATCGAGGACCTCGTGATGCGCATCGAGGACGACTTCCTCGAGACGCCGTGGCTGAAGCTGACCATTCCCGAGGCGCAGCGGCGGTTCGGGGTGGACGCCCGCGCCTGTGAGGCCATCCTCGACGCGCTGGCCGAGGCACGCGTCCTCTTCAAGACCGGCGATTCCGTCTACGCCCGCCACTTTCCGCACGTCGTCGCCGCGTAACGCGCGAGCGGCTACTCTAGTCGGATGATTCCGACGTCCTTCGTCGACGTATTCCTGCGTCTTGCGCTCGCCGCCGGTCTCGGCGGCGCCATCGGGCTCGAGCGCGAGTACCGCCGCAAGCCGGCCGGGATCAGGACCAACATGCTGATCGGCCTTGGCTCCGCCCTCTTTGCCATCCTCTCGATCGAGGTCGGCACCGCCGCGGGCTCGCCGGACCGGATCGCGGCGCAGGTGGTGAGCGGCATCGGGTTTCTGGGCGCCGGCGCCATTCTCCGCAGCGGCCAGAACGTGCAGGGGCTGACGACGGCGGCGACCATCTGGGTCAACGCGGCCATCGGCATGGCCGTCGGCTTCGGGTCGTACACCGCCGCGGCCGGCGGCGCGACGCTGACGCTCGTGGTGCTGGCCCTGCTGCCGTTGATGGAGCGCGTCTTCAACGAGCGCGGCGGCGGCACCGACGATCAGCGGTAAGCCCGCCGCCGCGGGCGCGCCCGCGCCGCGTTGTAGACTGACGCCGCTCGACCACCCCGATGGCCCACACAGACTCCACGCCGGCCGACGATGCGGCGCGCTGGCGGTCGATCGTCGAATCGGCCGTCGACGGCATCGTCGTCATCGACGCACGAGGAAGCATCGAAGCGTTCAACCCGGCGGCTGAGCGGCTCTTCGGCTACCGCGAAGCGGAGGTGCTCGGCCGCAACGTCAACCTGCTGATGCCGTCGCCCTATCACGAGGAGCACGACGCCTACCTGGCGCGCTACCTCCAGACAGGGGCGAGGAAGATCATCGGCATCGGCCGCGAGGTCACCGGGCTGCGGCGCGACGGCTCCACGTTTCCGCTGCACCTGTCCGTCGGCGAGATGATGCTCGCGGGCGAGCGCAAGTTCACCGGCATCCTGCACGACCTGACCGAGCGCGTCGCGCTCGAGGCGCGCCTGCGCGCCAGCGAGGCGCGGTGGCGCGCCGTCGTCGAATCGGCGGTGGACGGCATCGTCGTCATCGATCGGCGAGGTCGTGTCGAAGCATTCAACCCGGCGGCGGAGCGGCTCTTCGGCTACGCCGAGGAGGAGGTGCTCGGCCGCAACGTCAACATGCTGATGCCGTCGCCCTACCACGAGGAGCACGACGGCTACCTGGCGCGCTATCTGGCCACCGGCGTGCCGACGATCATCGGCATCGGCCGCGAAGTGACGGGGCGACGGAAGGACGGGACGACGTTCCCGCTGCACTTGTCGGTCGGCGAAACGGTGCTCGCGGGCGAGCCGAGGTTCACCGGCATCCTGCACGACCTCAGCTCGCGGGTGGCGATGGAGGAGCAGGTGCGCGAGCAGGCGGCGCTGGCGCGACTGGGGGAGATGGCGGCGGTGCTGGCGCACGAGGTGAAGAACCCGCTGGCGGCGGTCCGCGGCGCGATCGAAGTGATCGGCGGCCGGCTGCCGCCCGGGTCGCGCGATGCCAGCGTGGTGAAGGAGATCGTCGCTCGCATCGATTCGCTGAACGAGCTGATGAAGGACCTGCTGCTTTTCGCGCGGCCGCCGCATCCGAACCCGCTGCCGGTCGACATTCCGCCGCTGGTCGCCGCCACCGCCGACTTGCTGCGCGATGACCCGGCGCTCAACGGCGTGCGCATCGATGTCGAAGGCTCGGCGCCGCCGGTCTTCGCCGATCCCGGCCTGCTGCGCATCGTGTTCCTCAACCTGATGCTCAACAGCGCGCAGGCGATGCGCGGCCAGGGGCAGATCCGCGTGACGGTGGAAAGCGCGGCGGGGACGTGCCGCATCGCCTTCACGGACAGCGGGCCCGGTATTCCGGCCGAGATCCGCGAGAAGATCTTCACGCCGTTCTTCACCACGAAATCGCGTGGCACCGGCCTCGGGCTGCCCACCGCGAAGCGGCTCATCGAGGCGCACCGCGGTACGATTGACGTGCGGTGCCCGGCAGGCGGGGGGACGACGGTGACGGTCAGGTTGCCGGCGACGATACCCGCGCGGCCATAGCCCCCGGGGCGCGGCTCGGATTTTGTAACCGGCTGTGAGATGAACACCGGCACTCGTTGTCTCCGCATCCTCGTCGTGGACGATGAGCCGTTGATCCGCTGGTCGATTGCGGAGACGCTGGGCGCGGCGGGTCACCACGTCAGCGAGGCGCAGGACGCGGCCTCGGCGCTCGCGGCGGTGGCGGGCGCGCCCGGCCTCGACCTGGTGCTGCTCGATTTCCGCCTGCCCGATTCCGACGATCTCGGGCTTCTCGCCAGGATCCGCGAGCTTGCGCCCGATGCCACGGTCATGATGATGACGGCGTTCGGTACGCCCGACGTCACCGCCGGCGCGCTGAAACTGGGCGCCGCGCGCGTGTTGAACAAGCCATTCACCATGCACGACCTCGAAGCGGCCGTGCGCACCCTCTAGCGCCGGTCACCGGCGCGCTTGTTGCTCGACTCCTCCTCAATCACGCGTTAGCGCCGGCGCGGTGCGAAAGATTCCGCAGCGGCGCGGAATTTTCCCGACTCGAGGCTGATATGAGCGCCGCCACCCTGTTGATCGTCGACGACGAGGATCTCGTCCGGTGGTCGCTGCGGGAGGCGCTGGTGCGCGACGGGTATGTGGTCCTGGAGGCGGGGACCGCGGCTGAAGCGCTCGAGCGCATCAATCCGGCGATTGACCTGGTGCTGCTGGATTACCGGCTGCCCGACGGCGACGGCCTGACGCTGCTGCGGCGGTTCAAGGAGCTGTCGCCTGAAACGCTGGTCATCCTGATGACGGCGTTCTCAACGGTCGAGAACGCCGTCGAAGCGATGCGGCTCGGCGCCTGGCACTACATCGACAAGCCGTTCAACCTCCAGGAAGTCTCGATGGCCGTGGAGAAGGCGCTCGAGACCGGGCGGCTGCGCAGGGAAGTGCGCTCGCTGCGCTCGTCGGCGGGCCTCGAGTGCGGGCTCGACTCGATTGTCGGCAGGTCGCCGGCCATGCTCGCGATCAAGGCGCTGCTCGCGCGCGTGGCGTCGAGCCCCGCCTCCACGGTGCTGCTGACGGGGGAAACGGGCACCGGCAAGGATCTGGCGGCCAAGGCCATTCACTACAACAGCGATCGCGCGGCGCGCCCGTTCGTCAACATTACCTGCTCGGCGCTGCCCGAGCAGCTGCTCGAAAGCGAGCTCTTCGGGCACGAGCGGGGCGCCTTCACCGACGCGCGCCAGCAGAAGCGCGGCTTGTTCGAGACCGCCGACGGGGGAACCGTGTTCCTCGACGAGGTCGGCGAGATCACCGCCGGCCTGCAGTCGAAGCTGCTGCGGTTTCTCGAGGAGAAGACCTTCAAGCGCGTGGGAGGGCTGGCCGACGTGCACGTGGACGTGCGCGTCATCGCCGCGACCAACCGCGACCTCGACCAGGAGGTGAAGGCGGGGAAGTTTCGCGAAGACCTGTTCTATCGCCTGCATGTCATGCCGCTCGTCCTGCCGCCGCTGCGCGATCGGCAGGGGGACATCAGCCTGCTCATCGACTATTACGTCGACCGCTTCAACCGCGAGTTCCGCAAGCGGGTGCGCGGCCTCACTCCCGAGGCGACGGCGCTGCTCGAACACTATCCCTGGCCGGGCAACATCCGCGAGCTGCGCAACGCCATCGAGCGGGCGATGCTGCTCGCCGAGGGCGAGTGGCTGGGGCCGCAGGACTTCCCCTCGCTCAGGCGCCATGCGGTGCCGGCCTCGGTGTTCCGGCTGCCGCCCGACGGCGTGAACCTGGAGGACGTCGAGCGGCAGCTCCTGGTGCAGGCATTGGAGCGCTGCGGGTGGAACCAGACGCACGCCGGCCTGCTGTTGAACATCAATCGCGACCAGGTGCGCTACCGCATCGAGAAGTTCGGCCTGCGTGCGCGGCATCCCCAGCCCGCGCCCGATACGGGGCTGCACAACGCGCCGGCGCCGCCCTAGCCGCTTCCGTCGACGACAGGTCGCGGATGCGCTCCCTAAGGGAAGCCCGGGGTTGATGATCCTGATCGACGCGCGCTTCAGCTCGGCGAGCTCGGTTGCAGTTTCGACGATTCTCATCGGTATACTTGGGCGTGTCGTCCGCGAGAATCCTGATTGTCGACGATGAACAGCTCGTCCGCTGGTCGCTGCACGAGCGGCTGAACGCCGACGGCTACGACGTCCTCGAGGCGGGCCTCGCGTCCGAGGCGGTGGAGCGGCTGTCGTCGGTCGAAATCGACCTGGTGCTGCTCGATTTCAAGCTGCCGGACGGCGACGGCCTGACCGTGCTGAAGCGGATCAAGGAGGTGTCGCCGGACATCCAAGTCATCATGATGACCGCCTTCTCGACCGTCGAGAGCGCGGTGCAGGCGATGAAGCTTGGCGCCTACCATTACGTCAACAAACCGTTCAATCTCGACGAGGTCGTGCTGCTCGTGGAGAAGGCGCTCGAGACCAGCCACCTCCGGCGCGAGGTCCGCGCGCTGCGCAGCAGCCAGGGGCGCGAGTACGGGTTCGAGGCCATCATCGGCTCCTCGCCGGCGATGCAGGCGGTCAAGGCGCTGCTCGCGCGCGTCGCGCGCAGCCCGGCGTCGACGGTGCTGCTGACCGGCGAGACGGGGACCGGCAAGGACCTCGCGGCCAAGACCATCCACTACAACAGCGACCGCGCGCGGCGCTCGTTCGTCAACATCACCATGTCGGCGCTCCCCGAGCAGCTGCTCGAAAGCGAGCTGTTCGGCCACGAGCGGGGTGCGTTCACGGACGCCCGCCAGCAGAAGCGCGGCCTGCTCGAAACCGCCGACGGCGGCACCGTCTTCCTCGACGAGATCGGCGAGATGACGGCCGGCCTCCAGGCCAAGCTGCTGCGGTTCCTCGAGGAGAAGACCTTCAAGCGCGTCGGCGGCCTCGCCGACATCCGCGTCGACGTGCGCGTCATCGCGGCAACCAACCGCAATCTCGAGCAGGAGGTGTCGGACGGCAAGTTCCGCGAGGATCTCTTCTACCGCCTGCAGGTGATGCCCATCCCGCTGCCGCCGCTGCGTGAGCGGCACGGCGACGTGCCGCTGCTCGCCTCCTACTACATCGACCTGTTCAACCGCGAGTTCAAGCGGCACGTGCGCGGCCTGTCGCCCGAGGCACAGAAGATGCTCGAGCACTATCAGTGGCCGGGCAACATCCGCGAGATGCGCAACGCCATCGAACGGGCCATGCTGCTCGTCGACCACGAATGGCTGCAGCCCGGCGACTTCACCACGCTCACGCGCTCCGTGACGCCAGTGGAGTTCAAGCTGCCCGCCGAAGGCATCAGCCTCGACGACGTGGAGCGGCAGCTCCTCGCGCAGGCGCTCGAGCGGTCGGGCGGCAATCAGACGCAGGCGGGGCAGCTCCTCGGCATCAACCGCGATCAGGTCCGCTACCGCATCGAGAAGTTCGGCCTCACCGCCAAGTCCTAGGCCGCGCGCACCGCCGGCTTCGCCGGGGCATGGACGGTCAGCACCGGGCACGCGGCACTCCGCACCACGCGCTCCGCCACGCTTCCCATCAACAGGTGCGACATGCCGCCGCGGCCGTGCGTGCCCATCACGATCAGGTCGATGTCGTGCGCCGCCGCGTATTCGACGATGCTGTAGGCGGGGGTGCCGATGAGGGCCGCCACCGACGCGTGCACGGCGCCGGCATCGGAGGCGCCGAGACGTTCCCGCAGGCTCGCCGTCGCGCGCTCGAGCGCGCTGTCGCGCAGCCCCTCCACTTCGGGGACGAAGACCTCGGCGGAGTAGACCGCCCGCATCGGGTCCTCCACGACGTGGAGCAGGTGCAGCCTGGCGTCGAACCGCGTGGCCAGCGCGCGCGCGTAGTCCAATGCCGCGTCCGACGGCGGACTGAAATCCATCGCCACGAGAATGTGCGTGAACATGAGGGGCCTCCACCCGTGAGGGAGCAGAAGGCGTACCACTGCAGCGGGCGGTCGGCAGTGGGCAGTGGGCAGTGCGGCAGGGACGAATCATTGGCTTTGGCTGCCGACGCGCCGCTGCCGAATGCCGCCCGCCGATTGCGTGCGGCCCGTTGCCCGCTGCCCAGTGACGAAAAATTCCCGTTGGTGCGGAGAAATCCGCCGCCCGACCCGGCGACGGGCCGCATGTGGCGCTCACCGTCCATCCGCCACTCCCATCGCACGGCTCAGCTAATGTAGGATTTCGCCATGACCGCTGTCGTCGACGCCCCGCCGTCGAGACGAATCAAGGAATTGGAAGTGATGGTGGCCGACGTCGTCGTCGAGACGCCCGACACCAGCACCCTCGTCTTCTTCACCGGGAACGATCATCTCGAATACAAGGCCGGGCATTTCCTGACCATCGACCCGCACCAGTTCGAGGCACTCGAGCGCTTTACCGCCTTCCTCGAGGATCTCAAGGGGAAGAAGGAGCCGCCGCGCGCCTACTCGATGTGCTCGGCGCCGCAGGAGCGCTACCTCGCCGTGACGGTGAAGGAAGAGCAATACGTCTCCGGCTCGACCAAGTACCCGCCGCTGCTGTCGCCGATGCTAGTGAAGCGGACGGTGCGCGGCATGCGGCTGACGGTGACCGGCTTTACCGGCCCTTACACGCTGCCGGCCGATATCGAGTCGCAGACCGATCACATCGTGCACATCTGCGCGGGGTCGGGCAGCGTGCCCAACTTCTCGATGGTCAAGTACGCGCTCGAGTTTCACCCACGGCTGCGGCACACGCTCGTCTACTCCAACAAGACGTGGCGCGACATCATCTTCCGCGATGCGCTCACCGAGCTCGAACGGAAGCACCCCGAGCGGCTGCGCGTCGTCCACACGCTGACGCGCGAGCCGGACGTCAGCCTCTGCGGCCCGTTCGTGCGCAAGGGGCGCGTGAGCGCGCCGCTGCTGCGCGAGCTGATTCCCGATCTCGACAGCTGCATCATCTACGTCTGCGGTCCCGGCATCTCGAAGTGGGATCGCGACGCCGCCAGGGCGAAGGGCGAGGAGCCGGCGCCCCGGTTCCTCGAGTCGGTCCTGGCCGACTTGAAGTCGCTCGGCGTGCCGAACGCACGCATCAAGCGCGAATCGTACGGATAAACAGCGCCCGAAGGAGGCCGCGATGCGAACACTGCCGGCAATCGTCATGTCACTGGCCGCGTGGTCGCTGGCGAGCGGGCCCGCTGACGCCGCCGACCTGCGCGTGCTCGCCTCCAACGGCATCAAGGCCGCCGTCGAGGAGTTGAAGCCGCAGCTCGAGCAGGCGAGCGGCAGCACGCTGTCGATCGAGTTCAGCACCGCGGCGACGCTGCGCGAGCGCATCGAGAAGGGCGAGGCGTTCGACGTCGCCATTCTCACCGACGAGGCGATGCACGCGCTCGTCAAGGCCGGCAAGGTCCCGGGCTCGCCGGCGCCCGCGACGCTGGCGCGAGTCGGCATCGGTGTCGGCTACCGCACAGGCGCGGCGCGTCCCGACGTCCGTTCCGCGGCGGCGATCAAGCAGGCGCTGCTGAATGCCAGGTCGATCGCCTATACCGCCAACGGCGCCAGCCGCCCGGCCATCGACGCGATGATCGCCCGCCTCGGCATCGCGAACGAGATGAAAGCGAGGTCGCACCTCACGCCGGCCGGGTCCGCGCCCGCCTCGGTGGGGAAGGGCGAGTCGGACCTCGTGCTGACCTTGATCAGCGAGATCCTTCCCGAGCCGGGCGTCGCGCTCGCCGGCCCGCTGCCGCCGGACTTCCAGGCCTACCTCGGTTTCTCCGCGGCGCCCTCCACGAAGGCTGCGCGCAACATGAGCGCGGCGAAATTGATCTCGTTCCTGCGCGGATCCGCCGCCGCCGCGACGTACCGCGCGAAGGGAATGGAAGCAACGCAATAGGACTCGAACGACAGCGTGACGCCGCGCGCACCGCGACGGAATTGGGAACGCGCGCACAATCCTGAAAGAGCCCGCTCTCGTTTTTCGTCGGAGGAGCGCGATTTCTGGCGTGTTCCTCCGCTGGCACGCCGCTTGGTCATGCGCGCGACATGGAATCAAACGCGTCGCGTGTACATGATCCGCGCCAGGCGATCTTCAAGGATGGCCTCGGTACTCGTCATCGCCATGACGATACTGACGGCCCCCTCGAGGTGCTCGTCCTGCGCGACGCCTTCGCGCAGATTCCCTCGTTCGAGTTCCTGATCCGCGAGCGCGTCAATCGGCTGGCGCACGTCCGCAGCGAGCACTTCGCCCGCGTCTACGACGTCGAGCACGTGACGGAGGGGGCGAAGGTCGCCATCGTCTCGCGCGCCGCCGCCGGTGTGCGGCTGTCGCGCCTGCTGGCCATCGCGGAGCAGAACCTGCTGCCCCTCGACGTCGAGTCCGCGCTCTGCCTGCTGCGGCAGATCCTCACCGCGATGTCCGAGCTGCACGACGATGCCCCCGACGCGTGCCACGGCACGCTGGCGGCCGAGCGTGTCGTCGTCACCGCGACGGGTCGCGTGGTCGTCGTCGAACACGTGCTCGGCGCCGCGCTGGGCCAGCTGCGGCATTCTCCCGAGCGCTACTGGAAGGAACTGCGGATTGCGCTGCCGATCGCGGTCAACGCGCCGCTGCTCGATCGCCGCGCGGACGTCGCGCAGGTGGGCATGATTGCCCTCGCGCTGCTGCTCGGTCGCCCGATCGCGGACAACGAGTACCCGTCCGACGTCGCCGGCCTCGCCAACGGCAGCTTCGGCCTCGGCGGCGGCTTCGAGCCGTTTCCGGAGTGGCTGCGCGCCTGGCTGTCGCAGGCGTTGTCGCTCGAGCCCACGCGGTGGTTCGCGTCGGCGGTGGAAGCGCAGCAGGCGTTCGAGACCGGGTTGAATTCCGGTTCGCACCAGGCGTCCGAGGAAAAGCTCCAGGCGTTCCTGCGCGAGTACTCGCGCTTCGATGCCATCGAGGCCGCACGGCCCGCACCCGCGGTCGCGGCGCCCGCGCCCGCACCGAAAGCGGCTCCGGCACCTGCACCTGCCGCCAAGTCCGCACCCGCGCCGGCCGCGTCGGCAGCTGCGGTGAAGCCGGCACCTGCCGCGGCCGCTTTCGCGGCCACCGTTCCAGCTGTCACCGTTCCGGCTGCGCCGAAGCCTGCGCCCACACCGGCCGTCGCCACCGCATCCGCGCCGAGGCCGGCGCCCGCGCCCGCCGCTGCGCCTGCGGTCGCTGCTGCACCGGCGCATGCGCCGAAGGCGCCCATGCCCGTCGCGGCCGCGCCAGTTGCCGCGCCCGTTCCCGTCGCTGTTGCGTCCGCGCCCGCGCCGGTGACTTTCGCGCCGACGCCGACGCCGGCCGTCTCGTCCGCGCCCGCGTCGCGTCCGTTGATGTCCTCGGTGATCCCGATCGATCCGCCGCGACAGAACCGCATCCTGGAGACCGAGATGCCCCCGACCCACGTGTCCGACCAGCGGGAGAACGCCAGCGCCAGCAAGCGGCCGCGCCTCATCGCCGCCGCCGTCGTCGTGATTGCGCTGACCTCCGGGGGCGCCATGGCGGCGCGCCGCTACCTCGCCGCGCCGGTGGCCGTTGCGCCCTCGACCGGCACCGTGGCCATCAACACGGAGCCCGCCGGCGCCAACCTGGTCATCGACGGCCAGGCGCACGGAACGACGCCGGCAACCGCGACGCTGCACGTCGGCACGCACACGATCGAGCTGTCGAGCGGCAGCGCGCGCCGCACGGTGACCGTCAACGTCACGGCCGGTGCCCAGTTGTCGCAATTCATCGAGATGCCGAAGGCGGTTGCCGGGACCGGCGATCTGCAGGTGCGCACCGATCCCGCGGGCGCCAAGGTGTCGGTTGACGGCCAGCCGCGCGGCGTCTCCCCGCTGACCGTTCCCGGCCTGACGCCGGGAAGCCACATGGTCGTGCTCGAGAACGAACTCGGCTCGGTCAACGAGGAAGTCTCCATCCAGCCGGGCGCGACGGCGTCGCTGGTCGTGCCGATGAAGGCGCCGCAGGGCGCGCCGGTGTCGGGATGGATCTCGATTGCGGCGCCCGCCGAGCTGCAGATCTTCGAGAACCAGCGCCTGCTCGGGAGCAGCCGTACCGACCGCATCATGGTCGCCGCCGGCCGCCACGACATCGAGATCGCGAACGAGGCGCTCGGCTACCGCGCCTCGCAGACCATCCAGGTGGCGCCGGGCCAGGTCGCCAGGCTGCGGCCCGAGTGGCCGCGCGGAACGATCGCCATCAACGCCACCCCGTGGGCGACGGTGACGCTCGACGGGCAGGACCTCGGCGAAACCCCCGTCGGCAACACGACGGTGCCCATCGGCACCCACGAGGTGGTCTTCCGCCATCCGCAACTGGGCGAACAGCGCTTCACGGCAACGGTCACGGCCACGGCGCCAGCGCGTCTGAGCGTCGACATGAGGAAGAAATGAGAAACACCACCTGCGCCGTCGTCCTGCTGATCTCCACCGCCTTCGCGGCCTCGGCCCATGCCGCCGACGGCACGCTCGCCGCCGCGCGCGACCTCTACGTCTCCGCGTCCTACGATGATGCGCTGACGATGCTGAGCGGGCTCGCGGGGGGCACACGCAGCGTCGAGGAACAGCAGTCGATCGACCTCTATCGCACGCTCTGCCTCGTGGCGCTCGGACGCAGCGCCGACGCCGATCGCGTCATCGAGGGGATGCTGATGCGGCAGCCGCTCTATCGCGCGTCGAGCGAGGAGCTGTCGCCGCGCCTGCAGCTGGCGTTTCAGACCGCGCGCAAGCGGCTGCTGCCGGCGGTCATCCAGAAGGACTACGCCGAGGCGAAGAACGCGTTCGACAAGCAGGACTACGTCACCGCCGCCGCCGGGTTCAACCAGGTGCTCAAGAGCCTCGCCGATCCCGACATCTCGATGGCGGCCGGCACGTCGCCGCTCGCGGACATCCGCACGCTGTCGGCCAGCTTCCGCGATCTGAGCGTCAAGCTGACGCCGCCGCCTCCGCCGCCGGCGCCGAAGGTCGAGGCGAAGCCGGTCCGTCCGGTGCGCAGCGTCTACTCGGCCGACGATCGCGACGTCGCCGCGCCCGTGGCGCTGCAGCAGCGGGTGCCGAAGTATCCGGCGGCGGTCACGCGGCCGCTGACGGGCGTCGTCGAGTTCGTGGTGGACGAGACCGGCGTCGTGCAGGCGCCGATGATGCTTATCTCCATCGATCCCGCCTACGACGCGATGGTGGTCGCCGCCGCGAAGAAATGGCTGTATCAGCCGGCGACCATCGACGGCAAGCCGGTGAAGTACATCAAGCGGCTGACGATCAGCGTGTCCGCGCCTCCGGCGCAGTAGTTCGCGCGGGCAGGCGGCCCGCATAATAGCGAGGGGATGGACCACCTGTTCCTTCGCTTGCCACGCCGGCGCGTCCTGCTCGCCGACGTGCATCGGAGCGCCGACGGGCAGGGCATCGGCTACGGCATGATGCTCATTCGAGCCCGCCGCATCTTCCTCGTCGGCCGCATGGCCAACGCCGCGGTGCTGTGCGTGCCGCGGCGCAGCGCCCTCAACTCCGCCGTTACCCGTCTGCACAGCGACGACTTCGTCATCATCGATCCCGGGAGCTGGACGGGGCGCTCGCTCACGGCGCTGTGGTACCTCCTGGCACCGTTCCGCATCGGACGTCCCGTACTGTGGGCCGGCCGCTCCGTTGCCCGCGTCATCGTCGGCCCGTTCTACCGCGCCGTCGAGCGGTCCACGTGGCTTCCCCGCGGCGTGCGCCGCTTCCTGATGCGGCAGGGGCCGTTCTATCGACGCTTGAAGGCCGTCAACGCCGCCTACGCCGCCGCATCGGAGACTTCGTGGCAGCGGCGCTACAAGCACGAAGCGGTGGCGCGCGTGCGCGCGCTGGAGGAGGCGGGCGCGCCGGTGCCGCCGCTGCGCCTGACGCTGCCGCGCGATCGCGAGCATCGTGTCCTTGCCGATGCCGAAGCGCTCGGCATCGATCCCGCGGCGCCGCTCGTCACGGTGCACGTGCGGGAAGCCGGCTACCGCGATGCCGCGGGGTTGCGGCAGCGCGGCTGGGACCAGGTCCGCAACGCCCGCATCGAGAGCTTCCTGCCGGCATTCGCCACCCTAGTCGAGCGGGGCTACACGGTGGTGCGTCTTGGCGACCCGACGATGACCCCGGTGGCGCTGCCGGGCGTGGTGGACCTGGCGGCCGGGCCGCGCAACGAATGGCTCGACATCTGGTGCACGCGCCGAAGCGAGTTCCTCGTCGGCTGCGATTCGGGTCCGTCATGGCTGGCGATGCTGCTGGACGTCCCCATCCTCACCGTCAACGCCGTCCACTTCCGCGACCTGTCGCGCCCCGACGACCGCATCATCTGCAAGCTGGCGATGGATCGCCTCACCGGCGAGACGCTGTCGGTCTCGGAGATGCTGACCGAGGACTTTCTCCGCTCCGGCTTCAAGGGCGATCGCTACGAGGCGGTGGACAACACGCAGGGCGACATCCGGCGCGCGGTGCTCGACATGATCGAGGTGGTGCACGGCCGCGAGCGGCGCTCGTCGTGGCAGAACCGCTTCAACCGTCAACTGCGCGCCGTCGAACGGCAGCGGCGCGAGCGTCACAGCGCGCTCGAAGGCGTGGCCATCATGGGCCGCGCGCGGGGCACGCTGTCGCGCGGCTTCGCCCGCAGGTACTTCGTCCGCCAGCCGGTGCTCGACGGCGAGCCGCGCAGCCCCGAGGCATAATGCGGCGCGTGAGGAGCCTGGTGCGCCTGCCCGCCATCGTCCGGGTGGCGCTGCGGCGCAAGCCGCTGCGGCTGCCCGACGTCACGCTGATCGGCATCGACACCATTCCCGGCCGGCTGCCGCGCGCGCTCGCCGAGTGCACCAGGGACATCGAGTTCGGCTGCGTCCGCATCGTCGACGAGGCACCCATCCGGTCGGCGAAGGACTACTCGCACTGGGTCTGCACCGAGCTGTACAAACATGTCCCCACGTCGCACATGCTCGTCTTTCAGTGGGACGGGTACGTGAAGAACTGGAAGGCCTGGGATCACGAGTGGCTGCGATACGACTACATCGGCGCCACGTGGTGGTATACCGACGGCATGAACGTCGGCAACGGCGGCTTCTCGCTGCGCAGCCGCCGGCTGATGGAGATCGTGGCGACCGATCCCGCCATCACGGTCTATCACCCGGAGGACGTGGTGATCTGCCGGCGCTACCGTCCGTACCTCGAGCGCCAGCACGGCATCCGCTTCGCGCCCGAGGAGGTGGCGCGCCGGTTTTCAATCGAGGGCCACAAGCAGGCGAACCGAACGCACACGACCGAGTTCGGCTTCCACGGCCGGCGCGTGAAGTTCTCGCCGCCGCGCGGCTGAAGACGGAGGGAGCGCGCGGGCTGCCCTCCGCCTGGAAGCGGTCAGTTCGTCGCGTTGGCCCACACCGGCGTGACCGGCTTGGCCACCAGATATGCCGGGTTCGCCCCGGGGCGCGGCTTGAATTTCTGCACGCGGCCGCTGTCCACTTCCGCGAGGTACAGGTTCCCGTCCGAGTCCACGCTCATGCCGTGCACGCCCCACAGGCCGCCGGCGAAGTTGCCCATCGTGCCCCAGGCGTATTTCAGGTGGCCCTGCTGATCGTACTGGACCATCTTGTTCGTGCTGCGATCGAAGGTCCACACCATGTGGTCCTGGCCGATGTAGAGCAGGTGCAGGCTGGACGGCTCGGCGTCGATGCGCCACTCGGAGAGGTACTTGCCGTTCTCGTCGAACACCTGGATGCGATGGTTGTTGCGGTCGTTGACGAAGACGCGGCGGTTGGTCGGGTCCACGGCGACGCCGTGCACGTTGTTCATGTAGCCGGGGCGTTGCTCGTTCGGCGGCACCCCCTTGATGCCCCACTGCGAGACGAACTTGCCGCTGCTGTCGAACTTGGCCACGCGCGTGCCGGTGTAGCCGTCGGAAACGAAGAAGGTGCCGTCGGGCAGCCAGTCCAGATAGGTCGGCCGGTTGAAGTGCGTCGCGTCCGCGCCTTCCTGTTCGGGCGTGCCGATGGTTTGCAGCAGCTGCTTGCCGTCGTGGCTGAAGATGTAGATGGCCTGCATGTTGTCGTCCACGACCCAGACGCGCTTCTGCATGTCGTAGGGGCTGATGTAGATCGAGTGCGGGCGGCGGAACAGCTTGTCCCACTGCTTCCACGTCTCGATGATGTTGCCCGCCCCGTCGTAGACGACCAGGCAGTTCTCCCATTGCGCGTCCACGCCGAGCTTGCGGTACGGCGGGCCCTTGATGCCGAGCTCGTCGTCGGTGCCTTCCCACGCCGTCAGCCACTTGCGCGTGTCCTGGTCCGTGCCGCCGACGCCCGGCAGCGAGGCGGTCGTCGCGTCGCGCCACAGGCCCGCGACGGGGAAGCTGATGCTCGGGCCGACCTGCGGCAGGAGCACGGCCTTGGGCGGCGGGATGTTCGGCAGCTCGCCGCGAAACAGGCCGTAGATGCGGTTGGGACTCTCGGCGAAGACGCTCTCGCCGGCACCGTAGGTCCACTTGCTGTTGCCGGGCAGCGTCGAAATATCCTTCGGCCACCCCTTGACGACCTCGTAGGGTCCCGTGACATCCTGCGTGCCCACGGCGTTGGCCACCGCGGAGAAGCCGCCGGCTGCTGCGGCTGGTTGCGCCTGTCCCTCAACTGCGGCCCTGCCGTTCAGGAAGAAGACGGCAAAGGCGACGCCCAGAGCAAAGGTCAGAAGCGTCATGGCGACTTTGCGCATGCGTGACTCCTGGTTGGTCGTTGGTGGTTGGCGGTTCGCAGCGCGGGCCACGAACCGGACTGCGGCCCTCTTGTACCTCATTCTGGCGCTGACCGCCATGGCGGCGCCCGCCGCCGCGCAGACGCCGCTGCCCGAGACGATTCCGATCTTTCCGCTCGAGGACGTGATGCTGTTCCCGGAGATGTCGGTGCCGCTGCACATCTTCGAGCCGCGCTACAAGGCGATGATCGCCGACGCGCTGAAGGGGAACCGCATCGTCGGCATGGTGCTGCTGCGTCCCGGCTACGAGAAGGACTACGAGCGTTCGCCGTCGGTGTTCCAGGTGGGATGCGCCGGCGTGATCAACGAGGTGGAGGAGCTGCCCAACGGCGAGTACAACATCGTGCTCGGCGCGCTGACGAAGTACCGCATCACGCGCGAGGAGGCGAGCAAGCCGTATCGCATCGCCCACGTCACGCCGATCGCCGACGCGACGGCCGAGGCCGACCGCGCCACGCTCCACGCCCGGCGGCAGCGGCTGGAGGCCCTGATTCGCGAATCGGGCGGACGCACCGGCCTGCGCGCGGCGCCGGAGGGCATCTCGGACGAGCGGCTGGTGAACGGCATCTCGCAGCTCGCGCACATCGACGAGCTCGATCGCGAGCGCCTGCTCGAGCAGCCGACGCCGCTGGCGCGCGCGGAGGTGCTCATCGCGATCCTGGAGAAGATGATCGCGGAACGGCAGTAGGCGCCATTCCCGCGACGAGTCGGCGAGTCCGCGCGACGAGCGCGACGTCCGGCGGCATCCAGCTGCCATTCGGGCCCCTTCCATCCCTTGCTCATGCTCGGCTTCCAACGCCTCGGCGATTCGCCTCGCGATTGGATTGTCCCCGATGTCGATTTCGACCTCCTTCGGCCGACTAGCAACTGAAGCGACGGCGCCGCACCGAGCGGGCGGCATGGACCGAAGGCGGCAACGCCTTATTCACCAAGGAATCTGATATGCGGAAGATCATCACCACCACGTTCGTCACGCTGGACGGGGTCATGCAGGCGCCGGGCGCACCGGAGGAGGACGCGTCGAGCGGGTTCCAGTACGGCGGGTGGCAGGCCCACGTCATGGACGACTCGTTGGGCGAGACGCTCAACGAGCTCATGAAGCCGCCGTTCGCGATGCTGCTCGGACGCACGACCTACGACATCTTCGCCGGCTTCTGGCCCAGGCAGGATCCGAATCATCCGGTGGCGAAGCCATTCAACGAGGCGACGAAGTACGTCGTCTCGCACGAGGCCTTCGAGCCCGACTGGGTCAACACGAAGGTGATCTCGGGCGACGTGCCCGCCGCGCTCCGGCGGCTGAAGGCGGAGGAGGGCTCGGACCTGATCGTGTGGGGCAGCGGCACCCTCATCCAGACGCTGCTTCGGGAACAGCTCGTCGACCGCATGCACATCTGGACGCATCCGGTGACCGTCGGCACCGGCAAGCGGTTGTTCGCCGCGGGCACGCGGCCGGCCACGTGGAAGGTGGTGAAGAGCCGCGTCGGCGACGCCGGCGTCATCGTCGCCACCTACGAGCCGGCCGGCGAGCTCGTGACGGGCACGATTGGCGCCTGACTCCGGCCACACCACGAAGGACACGAAGGGGCGAAGGACACACCATCAGGTGTTCTTCGTGCCCTCCGTGCTCGTCGCGAAGCGACCTCCGTGGTCAAACCACGAAGGCCTGGCGGCAAACACGAAGCGCACGAAGAACTTTTACTTCTTCGCGCCCTTCGCGTCTTCGTGGTTCGTTACCCTCGGGACGATCGCCAGTCGCGGCCTGCGCAACCACGAAGGACGCGAAGGCGCGAAGAACACGCCATCAGGTGTTCTTCGTGCCCTCCGTGCTCGTCGCGAAGCGACCTTCGTGGTTAACGCCCCACGTCTCTCATTGCTCCTCTGCGTCTCCGTGGCTCGTGGCCTGCGGTGGGTGCTCGCTAGGACTGCGCCGGTGTCGCATTCAACGGCGCCCGGATGGCGCGGTTGGCCGCCGCCGACGAGTGATGCGCGAACTTCGTCGACTTGATCTTCCCCTTGCCGACGATGCGGCCGAGGGTGGAGGCGAGGGTGGCGGAGTCGTCATCGAAGCCGCCGTGCGTCTTCGACGTGGAGGCCTCGAGCGTCGCCGTCGGGTTCGCATTCGGCGCCAGCACCCAGTCGAAGGCGCGCTGCGCCGCCGGCAGCCGCGCCACGAACTTCGCCATGCCGAGGATCGGCTCGCCCTCGCGCTCCTTCAGGAACGGCGCCTTCCCCAGCCCTGCCTCGAACGCGTTCGACACGAGGTAGAGCAGCGACTTGTGGTAGATGTTCGCGCAGCTGTCGTCGCGCTCCGCCTTGTCGGTGAGCGTGAACAGTCCGAAGTCCTTGATATGGCCGCTGCGGATCGACGGCAGGTACTGGTTGCGGTAGACCGCCATCGTGCAGGCGGGCGCCCACAGCGTGCACGTCTCGATGTCCAACGGCGCCGGGCGCGCGGCCGCGAACCGCTCCACCAGCCCGCCGAAGAGGATCGACCCGGCGCTGTGCGCCACCAGGTGCACGCGCAGCGCCGGGAAGCGGCGCGTCAGCTCCCCGATCAGATCGGCGACGAGCGCCAGCCCGCCGCCCGGCTGGCTGGCGGAGATGGCGTTCTCCTTCATCTCGTCCCACTGTGACTTGCCGCCGATCGACCGCGCCAGCGGCTCGAGCGCATCGTCGAGACGATCGAGCATGAAGTCCTTCGAGGCGTCGAGAAACCCCTCCGGGCGGCGCTTGGCGATGGCGTCCTCGAGGACGTTCTTCAGCGTCGTCCAGAAGTCGGTCTTCCAGATGATGGCGATCGGATAGACACCTGCGTCGAGCAGCGGCCCGCGGAGGTCGGCGACCTTCTGGATGGCCGAATCCTCGGCGACCAGGCCGCCGTGCGCGTAGAGCAGCAGGTGCTGGCGATCGTCCGCCTGCTTGGCGATGTGCTGGAAGATCTCCTTCACGTCGTCCGCGGAGGTGCCGTAGGTGCCCTCGGTGCGCAGCAGCCCGTTGTTGCCGAGACTGATGACGTGCGGCCGCAGGTCGCAGAACATGTAGCTGCGCGAGCCGCCCGAGGCGACGCCGACGCCGCGCGACACCGAGGCGTGGGCGCGGAACTCGATGGGCGCGCCGAGCCGGGCCACCCACACGTCCGTGCCGTGCGCGAGCCAGTCGTCGTAGGTGAGGTGGGCGAAGCCGCCGCGTCCCCAGTCGCGCCCCCACGAGTTCTGAATCCAGAAGCCGTTCTTGTCGTAGGCGACGATGGCGAACGCGTGGCCGCCGGTGATCTCCGACGTGGGGCTGAACTCGATCGTGCCGTTCCGTCCCGGCTCGTCCCACCCCTCGTGCACCGACGCGGTGGCGTAGAGGATGCCGACCTCGCTGATCGCGGTGTGCATCGCGATGACGTCCTTGTGGTTGACGCGCAGGTAGGCGCCGAGCGGCCGGCGCAGCGCCTCGGCGAACCGGACGCGGTAGCGTTCGGCGTCGCGGTCCTCCTTCGGCCAGTTCGCCTTCGAGCAGACGCCGTGCTTGTGCCAGCCCTTCATCGCGCCGCGCGCGCTCGCCCCCTCGTAGTGCTCACCCGGCCACTCGTCGTAGCGCCGCGCCATGTCGTAGAGCATCCACGGACTGACCTCGTGGCGATCGGGAACGATGCGCCGCGTGCGCAGCAGGTAGTGAATGACCGTCGCCAGCCCGAAGCCGGTGCAGGCGCCCTGCTCCCCCTGGTTGAGGATGGGCACGCGGATCTTCAGGTAGTCGGCGAGCGGACGCTCGGTCGGCACCTCGATGAGCGTCGGCTCGTACATCCGGTCGCGGAAATCGAGCGTATCGGCCCGGGCATCGAGCCGGCGGACGGTGCGTTTGCGGTGAACAGCTGTGCGTGATGGCCGGGGCGCCGCGCGACGCGTGCTGCCCGGCGAGGTTCTACGTGTCGCCATGGCGTCGTATTATCGACGGATTACCGTCCTCATAAACCGGCGCGCGGGTAAACAGGATGCGGCCTCGGTGCAGCAGGTCGCCGAGACGTTCCGCGCCGCCGGTGCGCAGGTGGACATCCGGATGGTCGACGGCTCGTCGATGGCGGCGGAAGCGGCCGCCGCGATGGCGCGCGGAGCTCGCGTCATCGTCGCCGCGGGTGGGGACGGCTCGGTGAGCACGGTCGCGTCGGCGGTGGCGGGGAGCGAGGCGACGCTCGGCGTGCTCCCGCTGGGTACCCTGAACCACTTCGCGAAAGACCTGGGCATTCCCACGGATCCCACCGATGCGGCGCGCGTGATTGCCGCCGGGCGATCGACGCTCGTGGACATGGGCGAGGTCAACGGCCGGCCGTTCGTCAACAACGCCAGCATCGGCATGTACGCCCGGCTCATCTCCGAGCGCGCCGCCATGCAGCGCCTCGGCCGCCGCAAGTGGATTGCGCACGGCGTCGCCGCGCTGCAGGTGTGGCGGAGGTACAGGCGGATGCGGGTGGAAGTTCGACGGTCGGAGGGCGACGTTCGCAGTGAGGTTGAACTGGAAGAGATGGAGGAAGTCGGAAGTAAGTTCGAAGTGGGTGAAGGAGGACGGACCGTCGTCACGCCCTTCGTCTTCGTCGGCAACAACGAGTACGAGCTGAGCGGCCTCGAGCTGGGCGGGCGCAAGACGCTGGACGGCGCGCGCCTGCACGTCTGCCTCGCGCCGGGGATGAGCCGGGGAGGCGTCGCCAGGATGATCATCGCCGCCGTCTTCGGCGAGATCCAGACGATCGAGGGCTTCGAGTCGTTCACGACCGCCGCCGTCGAGCTCGAGCCGGGCAGCCGGTCGGTGCAGGCGTCGATCGACGGGGAAGTGGTCGCGCTTCAGGCGCCGCTGACGTTCCGCAGCCGTCCGCGTGCGCTGCGGGTCATCGTGCCCTGATGCGGACGCTCGTGCACCTCTCGGATCTGCACTTCGGCCGTGTCGATCCGGTCGTCGTCGAGGGACTGCGCGACACCGTGCGCGCGCTGCGGCCGCACCTGGTCGTCGTGTCCGGCGACTTCACTCAGCGGGCGCGGCGGTCGCAATTCACCGCGGCGCGCGCGTTCCTCGACTCGCTGCCGCGGCCGCAGCTGATCGTGCCCGGCAACCACGACGTGCCGATGCACAACCCGCTGGCGCGCTTCTTCAACCCGCTCGGCGGCTATCGCCGCCACATGACCGACGATCTGCGGCCGCACTACGTGGACGAGGAGATGACGGTGATCGGCACCGACACCACACGCTCGTTCACCATCGGCGGCGGCGGCATCCGCCGCAAGGAGCTGCGCCGCATCCGCGAGCTGCTGAAGAGCACGGACCGCTCGGCGGTCTCCATCCTCGTCGCGCACCACCCGTTCGACGAACCGCATGCCGGCTCCACCATCGGCCGTGCGCGGCCGGGGGCCGACGCCGTCGAGCAGCTCGCCTCCGACGGCATCGACGTGTTCCTCACCGGCCACCTGCACGTCACCTTCGCCGGGCATACGGCGACGCGCTACAAGGTTGGCGGACGCGCGGCGATTGTCGTCGAGGCGGGCACGGCGACGTCGACGCGCGTGCGCGGCGAGCCGAACGCCTTCAACGTGCTGCGCATCGATCGTCACGCCATCGTCGTGGAACACCTCGTCTGGAGCGCGGAGAAAACGGCCTTTGCGCCCGGCGACGTGCAGCGCTTCGTCCGCACCGGGGACGGGTGGGGTGCCGGCTGACGGACGTGGCGCCGCGGCGGGAACGTGAGATGATCGCCCCCATGACTCGCATGCAGCTGTTCGCCGTGGCGTCGTCGGTGCTGGCGTTGGCCGCCGCCGTGAGCGGCGCGGGAGCGGCGTCGCTCTACGACCTCAAGACGCAGACGCTGCTCGGCAAACCTGCCGACCTCGGCGAGTACCGCGGCAAGGTGACGCTCGTCGTGAACGTCGCCAGCTATTGCGGCTACACACCGCAGTACAAGGGCCTCGAGGCGCTGCATCGCGAGCTGAAGGACAAGGGATTCGCCGTGCTCGGCTTTCCGAGCAACGACTTCGGCGAGCAGGAGCCGGGAAGCGCGGAGGAAATCGCCACCTTCTGCAGGCGCACCTACGACGTCACCTTCCCCATGTTCACGAAGGTGGTGACCCGGGCCGGGCGCGATCAGTCACCGGTCTACGCCTACCTCGGTGCGGGCGGCCGTCTGCCCGCCTGGAATTTCGCCAAGTACGTCGTCGGCAAGGACGGCCGCGTGCGCGCGTTCTTCCCGAGCGACGTGACGCCGGCGGACCCGGCGCTGCGCCGCGCGATCGCCGAGGCGATGGCCGCGAAATAGGAATCTTCCCCGGACGGGGTCGGGGCTCACCTGCCGTCCCCAATTCAAGCTCAACCGTCGATTCCGGTGCCGGCCGCGCGCGTTCGTCGCGTTATAGTGACAACGCCCTAGTGAATCAAATCCTGATTGTGGATGACTCGCCGACCATCCGGCGGATGGTGAAGGCGTCGCTCGCGCCGCTGTCGGGCGCGTGCGAGTTCGTCGAGGCGGCGTCCGGCCTCGAGGCCATCGAACGCCTGGCGCTCGGTCCCATCGAGCTGATGGTGCTCGACCTCAACATGCCGGACATGCACGGCCTCGAGGTGCTCGGCTTCGTGCGCTCGCACACGAAGTACAGCCAGGTGCCGGTCATCATCCTCACCACGCGCGGCGACGAGGCGAGCCGCGCCGCGGCGCTCGAGGCCGGCGCCACGGCCTACATGACGAAACCCTTCGCGCCCGGCCGTCTCGCCGACGAGGCGCGGCAGCTTCTCGCCCGGGCCGAGCGGTGAGCGGCTTTCTCGACAGCTTCCTCGACGACTATTTCGCCGAGTGCGACGAGCACCTGGCCATCGTGCGCCGCGATGTGCTGGCGCTCGAATCGTCAGTGGGGCAGCCGCGGCCCGACGCGGCGGTGACGGACGAATTGTTCCGCGCGTTTCACTCCCTGAAGGGGATCGCCGGCATGGTCGAGCACCGCGAGACGGAGCTGCTCGCCCATGAGATGGAGAGCTATCTCCGCGCGCTGAGGGAGGGCGAGGCGCAGCTGACCCCGGGCGGTCTCGACGTGCTCATCGACGCCGCGCGCGTGCTCGATCAGTCGATCGCGGTGCGCCGCAAAGGCGAGGCGGGCGTGGACATCGCGCCGGTCGTTGCCAAGCTGCATGCGGTCATGGCGAAGGCGCCGCATGCGGCCGGCGCCGCGCGCGCCGACGTCCCGGCGCACGCGTCGTGGGAGTGTGTGTTCACGCCATCGGCCGCGCTGCTGGCGCGTGGCGTCAACGTGGATGCCGTTCGTGCGCGCCTGCGCGACACCGTCACCATTATTACTGCCACACCGGTCGTCTCCGGCGACGGCACGATCGCCTTCCGTTTCCTGCTCGGCGGCGATCCTGGCGAGGAGCTGCGCACCGCCTGGGCCGCCGACGGGATGGTGTGCGCGAGGCTCGACGACGCCTCGGCGTCGGCAGCGCAGTCTGCCGCCGCGCCGGCGACCCAAGTGGTCCCGGCGGCGACCACGGGGCACTACGTCCGCGTCGATCTCGGCCGGCTGGACGAGCTGATGCGCATGATCGGCGATCTCGTCATCCTGCGCGCGCGCCTCGGCGACACCATGGCGCGCCTCGAGCCGCACCTCCCGCAGTCGGAGTGGCGCGCCATCCAGGAGAACGCCGCCGCCATCGAGCGCCAGCTGCGCGAGCTGCGCGAAGGGGTGATGCGCGTGCGCCTCGTGCCCGTCGGCGAGATGTTCCGCCGGGTGCCGTTCGTCGTCCGTGACCTGGCGCGCGAGACCGGCAAGCGCGTCAAGGTCGAGATGTCCGGCCAGGCCACCGAGATCGACAAGTTCCTCGTCGAGCGGATGCTCGACCCGGTCCTGCACATCGTGCGCAACGCCGTGAGCCACGGCATCGAGCCGGTGCCGGACCGCATCGCCGCGGGCAAGACGCCCGACGGCACCATCTCGCTGCACGCCGCCGCCGCCGGCGAAATCGTCACCATTCAGATTGCCGACGACGGCCGCGGTATCGATGCGGAGCGGGTGATCGCGCGCGCGCGCGTCGCCGGCTTGCCCGTTCCCGCGCACGTGGACGAAGCGTCGCTGCTCGACCTGATCTGCTCGCCGGGCTTCTCGACGCGCGACGCCTCCGATCGCGTCAGCGGCCGCGGCTTCGGCATGTCGGTGGTGCGCAATACCGTCCAGGAGCTGGGCGGGGCGATGCGCCTCGCCTCGGAGCCGGGTCGCGGCACGCGCTTCTCGTTCGAGCTGCCGTTGACGCTGGCCATCACCGACGCGCTGATTGCGCGCGTCGGTCCCTACGCGTTCGCGGTGCCGCAGGCGGCCGTGCGCGAGGTGATCGAGGTGGAGGGCGCGGCCATCCGCACGCTCGAAGGACGCGAGATCACGCCTTACCGTGGCGCCGCGCTGCCCGTCATTCGCCTGGCGACGGTGCTCAACATTCCCAACGCCGGCGGGACGCGATTTCACGCCTTCGTGTCCGGCACGGGGGCGGCCGCCGTCGGCCTGCTCGTCGATCGCATCGTCGGGCAGCGGGAGATTGTCGTCCGCTCGACCTCCGATCCGCTGATCCGCGTCGAGGGGATTGCCGGCGCCACCGACCTCGGAGACGGGCGCGCGGTGCTCATCCTGGACGTCGCCGCGCTGGCGCGGCGCGAGCGCTCGGTCAGGGCGCACGACCGCGTCGAGGAGATCGCATGAGCGACGGAATGCGCGACCACTACATCCTCTTTACCGTGGCGGGCACCACCTACGCGCTGCCCAGCCGTCAGGTGGCGCACGTGGACATGGTGGAGCAGATCACGCGCGTGCCCAACGCCGCGCCGTATGTGGACGGCGTCGTGTTCTCGCGCGGGCAGATCGTGCCGGCCATCAACATGCGCGCGCGCTTCGGGTTCGAGCGCGTGCCGACCGACCTGCGCACCCGGTTTCTCGTCGCCAGCGTCGGCGGGCGCAGCGTCGGGCTGCTGGTGGACGCCTGCCGCGAATTCCTCACCATCGAGGCGGCGGCCATTCATCCGCCGGCCGACGCGCTGGCCGGCGGCGGGACACCCTACATCGCCGGCATCGCCACGATCGGCGAGCGGATGATCGTCATCCTCGACCTCGACCAGCTTCTCGCTTCGACCGAGCCGATTCTGGCGGCCTGAGCCGCCTGGAGAAAGACCGATGGCAACGCGACGACGCAACGGCAGCGCACACGGCAACGGCAACCACCTCGCGCCGCGCTCGTTCGACCCCCGGCTCGTGCTCGGCCAGGCGGAACAGCTGACCGCCTCCGCGACGGGCATCGCCCGGGTGGCCGACGAGGTGTGGGACGGCGCCGAGGCGCAGGTGAAGACGCTCGACGCCGCCCTCGCCAACATCGAAAGCGTGGCGGCCTCGCTCACCGAGAGCGCCTCGCAGGCCGAAGCGGTCGCCTCCGCGACCGAGGAGCTGGTGTCGGGCGTCAACGAGATGGCCGCGTCCATCGAGCAGGTCTCGTCCAACACCGTGAGTCTGGCGGCGTTCATCAACCAGAACGCGGCGTCGGTCGAAGAGACGGCTGCCTCGATCAAGAAGGTCGCCGGCACCACCAGCGAAATGGCCACCGCCGCCGAAGAAGTGAGCACGGCGATGACGCAGATGTCCGCGGGCATCCGCAGCGTCAAGGACGACGTGGTCGCGCTCAGTACATCCGTCGAGCAGACGTCGGCGTCGCTCACCGAGATGGCGGCGTCGGTGAAGAGCGTGGCGGGCAACGCCGACGATCTCGCGGCCGCGGCCGAGCAGACCGCCTCGTCCATCACCGAGATGGCCTCGTCGGTCGAGCAGGTCGGCGCGATGACGGAAAACCTCGGCTCGATGGTCGAGCAGAACGCGGCGGCCATCGAGCAGGCGTCGCGGTCGGTGCAGAGCGTGGCGCAGAGCGCGCGTCAGATCACCGACAGCGCGGTCGGCGCCGCCGCCAGCGCGGCGCAAATGGAACGCTCGATCGAGGCCGTCAGCACGATGGCGTCGCGCGCCAACGACCTGACGCGTCGGACGGCCAGCGAAGCGCAGGAAGGCGGCAGCGCAGTGGAGCGGTCCATCCAGGGCATCGGCCGGCTGCGCGGCACGATGGCGCAGTCCTCGACCGTGATGCGCGAGATGGGGAAGCGGGCCAACGAGATCAGCTCGATCGTCGACACCATCAACGTGATTGCCGAGCGCACCAACCTGCTGTCGCTCAACGCCTCCATCGAGGCGGCGCGCGCGGGCGACGCCGGCCGCGGCTTCGCCGTGGTGGCGGAGGAGATCCGCAACCTGGCGGACCGCTCGGCCAAGGCGACGGCGGACATCGCCCTGATCGTCAAGGGCCTGCAGGACGTCGCGCAGGAAGCGATCGCCGCGTCCAACGAGAGCCTGCGCGTCGCCGACGACAGCAGCGCGGTCGCCGAGACCGGCGCCGCCGGCCTGCGCAAGATTCTCTCGGGCGTCGGGGAAACCGCCGAGCTCGTCGGCCAGATCGCCCGCGCCGCCGACGAGCAGCGGCTCGCCGGCCGGTCCGTCGCCACCGCGATCGCGGCCACCGCCGAGCAGGCGAAGGTCGTCGGGTCGTCCACGGCGGAACAGGCGACGGCCGTGTCGTCGATCGTGCAAAGCACCGGGCAGATGCGCAAGATCGCCCAGGAAGTCACCAAGGCGGTCGCCGAGCAGGGGCGCGCGGCGCGCGACATCATGAAGGCCGCGCAGAGCACGTCGAAGCTGGCGCTCGAGGTGCGCAAGGCGACCGGCGAGCAGACCGCCACCACCTCGCAGCTGACGCAGGCGACCGAGTCGATCCGCCGCGGCTCGGCGACGACGTCCCGCGCCGTGGCCGAGCAGGCGAGCGCGGCCGCGCAGATCTCGACGGCCATCGCCGATCTGTCGCGCCAGATCGCCTTCGTCACCAAGGCGATGACGGAACAGGCCGGCGCCGCCTCGCAGATCGCCGTCGCCACCGACAGCATGCGCACGCAGTCCGACCAGGCGGCGCGCGCGTCGGCCGAGCAGGCGCGCACGATGAAGGAGATGTCGAAGGCGGCCGCGTTCACCGCCCGCGACATCAAGGGCATCACCCACGCCAACAAGACGCAGTCGGGCGCCGCGTCCCGGCTCGTGGCGCAGCTCGCCGACCTGCGCCGCATCACCGAGCGCAACGCCGAAGGCGTCCGCCAGACGCGCGGCAGCACGGCGGACCTGCTGAAGCAGGCGGAGACGCTGACCGGCCTCATGGACGCGTCAGCCAGTGCGAAATCCGCCAACGGCCGCGGCCGGGCGCGCTAGACGCGCCTGATGAACCAGTCCCCGGGGCTCGGCGTCGTCACCGTCGCCCGAGATCTGTCGATCCTGAGCTGGAACCAGTGGCTGGCCGATGCCGCCGGCATTCCAGAGGCCGAGGTCACGGGACGTCCGCTGCTGTCGCTCGTCCCTGCCGAGCGCGCCGAGCTGATTCGCGCCGTGCTCGATGACGTGCTGTCAACGGGCACCTCGCGCGTGCTCGCCCCTGCCTTCCATCGCTACCTGATCGCCTGCCCGGTGCGGCAGGCGTCGGCGCACTTCGCCGAGATGCAGCAGTACGTCACCATCGCCCCGCTCGGCGAGGGGAGCCGCATTGCCGGCGCCATCATCACCATCGAGGACGTCACGGCGCGCCTCGACCGCGAGCGCGCGCTGACGACCGAGCTCGAATCCGGCGTGGTGCACGGCGCCGACGCCGTGGCCGCGGTCGGCGCCGCCGATTGGCGCCTGCGCGGCGCCGCGGTCCGCACGCTGCGCGAGCGCGCGTCCACCGCGGAGATGGCGCATCTGCTCGGGGCGCTCAAGCGCGGCTACAGCGATCTCAACGTCGTCAGCAGCGCGCTGCAGGTGCTGGCGGCCGCCAACCGCGACGTCACGTCGCCGCTCGTCGATCTGCTGTCGGATGCCGAGCCCGACCTGCGCATGCATGCGGCGCTGGCGCTCGGGCAGGCGGGCGATCGCGCGGCGGTGCCCGCCCTGGTGCGCGCCCTCGACGACGAGGATGCCAACGTCAGGTTTCACGCCATCGAGGCGCTGGGACGGCTCGGCGCCGGCGAGGCGGTGGAACCGCTGGCGCGGATCGCCAGGTCCGGCGATTTCTTCCTCGCCTTTCCGGCCATCGACGCGCTCGCGAAGGCGGACGATCCCCGGGTCGCCCCGGCGCTGACCTCGCTGCTCGACAACCCGCTGCTGCGACCGGCTGTCATCGAGACGCTCGCCGCCTCCGGTGACGAGGACGCGGTGGCGGCGCTCGTGTCGATTCTCGATACGGATCGCGAGTCGGTCGGCGACGTCGCCGCCGCGCTCGTGCGCATCCGCGACCGGTACGAGCGTGCGTTCGGCGCCGGCGAGCACATCGTCGATCTCACGCGCACGGCGTTGAGCGCGCAGGGCGCCGCCCACCTGCGCGCGGCCGTCGCGGAGCGGCGCGCGCCGCGCGCCGCGCTGGTAACGGTGCTCGGCTGGAACGGCGTGGGCGGGCTCGACGCCCTGGTCGGCGCGCTCGGCGATCCTGACGTCGGTCCGATTGCCGCCGACGCGATTGCCGCGATGGGCCGCGCGGCAATCGATCCGCTGATCGTGCGGCTCGAGAGCGGCGAACGGGCGGCGCGGCTCGCCGCCGCGGCGCTGCTCGGCGGCCTCGGCGATCGCCGCGCCGTCGGTCCGCTGATCGCGACGCTCGACAGCGCCGATGCGGAGCTCGCCGCCGCCGCCGCCGCCGCGCTGGCGCGGCTCGGCGATGCGGCGGCCCTCGACGCACTGCTGCCGCTCTTTGCTCACAACCAGGCGATGGTGCGGCAGGCGGCGCTCGCGGCGGTCAACGCCATCGGCGCAGACGCCACGGCGGCGCGCATCGCATCGCGGCTGGCCGATCCGGACGCACACGTCCGCGCCTGCGCGCTGCGCGTCGCCGGCTACTTCGGGTTCGACCACCTCGTGCCGCGCATCTTCCAGGCGCTCGACGACGAGGACGAAGACGTGCGGCGGGCGGCGCTCGAGCAGCTGCCGGTGATCGACGATCCGCGCGCGGCCGCCCGGCTGGTCAAGGCCGTCGCCGACGAGACGCCTCGCAACCGTGCCGCCGCCGCGCATGCGCTGCGTGCCGTCGATCCGGCCGTCGCCGCGGTGCCGCTGGCCGACGCGCTCGACGACGACGACATGTGGGTCCGCTACTTCGCCGCCTGCGCGATTGCGCAGAACAGGGACGTGGGGGCGGCGCCGCTGCTGGCCCGCTTGGCCGAGGCGGATCCGGCGCCTCACGTGCGCATCGCCGCGCTCCAGGCGCTCAGTGCCGTCGATGCGCAGCTGGCGAGCGCCGTCGCGCGCCCGCTCGTCGGCGACACCGATCGCGACGTCGCCGCCGCGGCGCTGGCGGCGCTGGCGGCGGGGGCACCCGCCGGCGACGCAGATGAAATCTTCGCGCAGGCGATGCGATCGTCCGACCCGCTGCTGCAGCGCGGCGTGGCGCGCGCGCTCGCCCTGCGGCCGCACGCCGCCGCCGTCGAGATGCTGTCGTGGGCGGCGCGCGCATCCGAACCGGCGGACCTGCCGAAAATCGCCATCGACTCGCTCAGCCGCCTCTCCATCGCGCCCGATGCAGCGGCTGGCGATGCGGCGCTCGAGGCGCTCGTCGAGCTCGCCTCGGCGCCCGCGGCGCGCGAGGCGGTGATTACCGCGCTCGCCAACCTGCCGGATGCCGTGGAACGGCTTGCCGGCTGGCTCTCCACGCCGCGCGAATCCACGCGCGTCGCCGTCGCCGAAGCGCTGGCGCGCATGCGCGATCCGCGCGCGTCGGACGCGCTCAGCGCCGCGCTCTCCGATCCGTCGCCGGCGGTGCGCGGCGCGGCGGTGGCTGCCTTCGGCCGGCTCGGCACCACGATGGCGGCGGACGCGATTGCCGAGATGAGCGTCAGCGACGAGGATCCCGGCGTGCGCGCCCTGGCGGTCGCCGTGTGCCGCCGTCACCGCTGGCGCCGGTCGTCGGGGCACAAACGGCCGTGACGGTGTCACTGCGGCGCGCGGCGGCGGGCCCCGACGTCAAGGGGATCCGCGTCCCCGAGCGGACGCTCGAGCTGCTGCGCGATCTCGTCGTCGCGCACACCGGCATGTTCTATGACGACGGACGGCTCGACTTCCTCCGCGACCGCCTGGCGCCGCTCGCGGTCGAGCGCGGGTTCGACTCGTTTCTCGACTACTACTACCTGCTGAAATACGACGCCGACGCGCCGCTCGAATGGGTGCGCGCGGTGGACGCGCTGTCGGTGCAGGAAACGTATTTCTGGCGCGAGGCCGACCAGATCAAGGCGCTCGCCGAGGCCATCGTCCCGCAGCTGGCGGCCAGCGGCCGCCGCGCGGTGCGCATCTGGAGCGTCCCCTGTGCCACCGGCGAGGAGCCGCTGTCGCTGGCGATGGCGCTCGAGGAAGCCGGCTGGTTCGCCCGCCTGCCCATCGAGATCCACGGCAGCGACGCCAGCGAGGCGGCGCTGCGGCGGGCGCGCGCGGGCCGCTACGGGCAGCGCGCCTTCCGGCAGCTTCCGCATTGGCTGCGCGAGAAGTACTTCGAGCGCGATGACGCGGCGCACGAATGGGTGGTGCGCCCGGAACTGCACCGCCGCGTCAACTCCTGGACGCGGGTCAACGTCGTGCGCGAGCAGGAGATCACCGCGCTCGGCGCCTGCGACGTGATCTTCTGCCGCAACCTGTTCATCTACTTCACGGCGCCGACGGTGACGCAGGTCGTGGGCTCGTTCGCCAACCTCATGCCGACCCCGGGATATTTGTGTATTGGCGCCGCCGAGTCGCTGCTGCGCCTCAACACCAGGTTCGACCTGCGCGAGATGAGCGGTGCGTACGTGTACGTCAAATCATGATGACCAGCCCTCCCTCCGTTACCGCCTTGAACCGGGTCGTCAAGGTCCTCGTCGTCGACGACTCGGCATACGTCCGCAAGATGGTCTCGCAGATGCTGTCACGCAGCCCGTTCATCGAGGTGGTCGGCACCGCGCGCGACGGGCGCGAGGCGCTGGCGCTGGCGCGCGAGACGGAACCGGACGTCATCACCTGCGACCTCAACATGCCTGAAATGGACGGCGTGTCCTTCGTGCGCGAGCAGATGGCCCGCCGCCCGACGCCGATCGTCATCATCAGCGTCGCCAACCAGACCGGCGAGCGGGTGCTGGCGGCGCTCGACGCCGGGGCGGTCGACTTCCTGCAGAAGCCGACGGCGCTGGCCAGCGACCGGCTGCTCGAGGTCACCGACGAGCTGCTCGAGAAGGTCAAGGCAGCGGCGCACGCACCGATGCGGCGCACCGCGGTGACCGCGGCCGCCGCGACGCCGTTGCCCGCACCCGGCCTGCGGCGCGTGGGGAAAGGGAACGCCGACATCCTCGTCATCGGCATCTCCACCGGCGGTCCGCAGGGATTGAAGGTGATGATTCCGTCGTTCCCCGCCGAGATGCCGGTGCCGGTGGCGATCGTGCTGCACATGCCCATCGGCTATACGGAGATGTACGCCCGCAAGCTGGACGAGCTGACGCCGCTGAGCGTGAAGGAAGCGGCCGAAGGCGACGAGGTGGTCCCCGGGGTCGTACTGCTCGCCCCGGCGGGACGCCACCTGACGTTCCGGCGCGAGGGCCAGCGCGTGCTCGCCCACCTGGACCTGCGGCCGCTCGACACACCGCATCGACCGTCGGTGGATGTGCTCTTTCAGTCCGCGGCCGAAACGTACGGCGCGCGGACGCTCGCGGCCGTGATGACCGGCATGGGCGCCGACGGCCGGCACGGCGCGGCGTGGATCAAGGCGCAGGGAGGCTGCATCCTCACCGAATCGGAACAGACGTGCGTGGTGTACGGGATGCCCCGGTCCGTCGTCGAGGCGGGGCTCAGCGACGCGTCTGTTAGTCTGGAACACATGGCGCAAGCCATTATGGAGCGCTTATGAACGGACGAATCCTCATCGTGGACGACTCGGGGCTGGCGCGGCGACGGGCGCGGACGATCCTCGAGGGCGCGGGCTACGAGGTGCTCGAGGCCGAGGACGGGATGGCGGCGCTCGAGCGGTATTTCGTCTCGCGCCCCGACATCGTCGTCCTGGATCTGGTTATGAAGGGGATGTACGGTCTCGATGTGCTGGCCAAGCTCCGCCAGATGGATGAGGATGCGCAGGTGATTGTCGTCACGGCGGACGTGCAGACGTCGTCGCAGCAGCTGGTCACGGAAGCCGGCGCGGCGGGATTCCTCGTCAAGCCGCTCGACCCGGAGCAGATTCTACCGCTCGTCCGCTCGACGCTGGAGGCCGCTGGCAAATGGAGCTGACCAGCGTTCAGCACGACGCGCTGGTCGAGCTGCTGAACATCGGGTTCGGCCGTGCGGGCGCGTCGCTGTCGAGCCTGACGGGACATCGCGTGCTGCTCGAGGTGCCGCACGTCGCGATTCACCCCGTCGACCAGCTCAACGCCACGCTCAGCGGCTTCATGACCGGCGACGTCGCCAGCGTGCACCAGGCGTTCGGCGGCCCCGTCGGCGGCGACGCGATGCTGCTGCTCGATCCGGTGGCCGCCTCGACGCTGAAGGAGCTGCTCACCAACGAGCCGGCGCTGCCGCTGGCGCTCGACACCTCGGCGCGCGAGGTGCTGACCGAGGTCGGCAACATCCTGCTCAACGCCTGCCTCGGCACGTTCGGCAACCTGCTGAAGCTGCCGGTGTCCTTCTCGGTCCCCGACATCGACGTGGCAAGCCTGCGCGCGGTCGTCGATCGGCTGCTCGGCACGGGAGATTCGTTCCGGTATGCGCTCGTGGTCACCGCCGGCTTCCGGCTGCGCGACGCGGAGGTGACCGGCTACGTGGTGATCGTGCTCACGGTGCAGTCGCTGACGCGCCTGCTGGTGGCCGTCGAGCAGTGGGAGCGCGCGCAGCAATGAGCAACCCCGGACCGCCGGTGGATCCGCTCGGACTGGCTGGCGCGACGCTGCAATGGCTGAACGATCACGCGGCGGAAGGCATCTTCACCACCGACACCTCGCTGCGCATCCGTGCCTGGAACCAGTGGCTGCAGGGGGCCACCGGCATCAGCGCCAGCGCCGCGGTCGGGCGGCCGCTCTTTCAGGTCATTCCTTCACTGCAGGAGCGAGGGTTCGATCGGTATTACACCGAGGCGCTGCGCGGCGAAGTCAGCATCCTTTCGTACGCCCTGCACCGCTACATCGTCCCCGGCGTGAAGGGCGGCCTCGAGCAGATGGCGCAGAGCGGGCGCGTGGCGCCGCTGACGCAGGGCGGCACGATCGTCGGCACGATTACGGTCGTGCAGGACGTGAGTGAGCGCGTCATCGCCGAGCGGGAGCTGCGCGCGCAGATCACGACAGCCGAGGAGGCGCGCATTACGGCGGAGGAGGCGTCGCGCGTGAAGGACGAATTCCTCGCCACGCTGTCGCACGAGATCCGTACGCCCCTCAACGCCGTGCTCGGCTGGACGAGGATTCTGCGCTCGCGCGAACCGGATGCGCAGATGGTGGCGCGGGCCATCGAAGTCATCGACCGCAACGCCAGCGCCCAGCTGACGCTCATCAGCGACATGCTCGACATGGCGCGCATCACGACCGGCAAGGCGCGGATGGAGGTGACCGACGTCGATCTCGCCGTCGTTGTCAGCGCCGCGATCGACGCCGTGCGGCCCGCCGCGGACGCCAAGGGCATCCAGGTGCACGCCGACCTGGCCGCCGGGCGCACCATCGTGCGCGGAGACGGGGACCGGCTGCTGCAGGTGTTCTGGAACATCCTCTCGAATGCGGTCAAGTTCACCGACGGCGACGGACGCATCTCGATCCGCGTGGTGACGGCGGACGGACGGGTGCGCGTGGCCATCTCCGATACCGGCCGCGGCATCTCGGCGGACTTCCTGCCGCAGGTGTTCGAGCGGTTCAAGCAGGCCGATCCGTCGGCCGCGCGCCGCCACGGCGGGCTGGGTCTCGGCCTCGCCCTGGTGCGCGAAATCGTCCACCTGCACGGCGGCACCGTGAGCGCCGAAAGCGCCGGACTCGGCGGCGGCACGACATTTACCGTCACGCTGCCCCTGCCGCTTCCAGTGGCCAGCGAGCACCGCGCCGAGCGAGCCCGCCCTGATCGGCCGGCGCTCACCGGCGTGCGCATCCTCGTGCTCGAAGACGATCCCGACGCGCGTGAGATTGTGGCGACGACGATCACCGACGCCGGCGCGGTGGTCACCGCCGTCGGCTCGGTCGCCGAGGCGCTCGGCGCACTGCGCGACGAATCCGCCGCCCGTCCGCACGTCGTCGTCGCGGACATCGGCCTGCCGGGCCAGGACGGCTACGCCTTCATTCACGAGCTGCGCCGCATGGCGCCCGACCGCGGCGGCACGCTGCCGGTGATCGCGGTCACCGCCTACGCGACGAGCGCGGATCGCAAGAGTGCGCTGCAGGCCGGGTTCTACGCGCACGTGGCCAAGCCGTTCGTGCCCGAAGCGCTCATCTCCACGATCTCGCGCGCCATCGACACCAGGGTCTGATTCAGCCCTTGACGGTGAATCCCTTCTGCGCCAGCACGTCGCGCAGCCGCTCGCGCAGGTCGCCGTGCAGCTCTACGCTGCCATCGCCGACCGTACCGCCGGTGCCGCACGTGCGCTTCAGCTCCTGCGCCAGCGCCTTCAGGAACGCCTCGTTGCGCGGCAGGCCGTCCACCACCGTCACCGTCTTGCCGCCGCGTCCTTTCTTCTCCATGCGCAGCTTGGCGACGATGCGTGACGGCACCGGCTCGCTGGCGGCGCGGCTGCTGCTGCACTGGCAGTTGTCCTCGGGCCAGCCGCAGCGCGGGCACATCCGTCCCCTGTCGGTCGAATAGACGACGCGCGAACTCATGGCCTTATTATCGGAGCAACGATGATTTCGCTGGCGCGCGTCAACAAGCAGTACGGACGGCAGCTGCTCTTCGTCGATGCCTCCTTCCAGCTCAACCCCGGCGAGAAGGTCGGCCTCGTCGGGCCCAACGGCGCAGGCAAGACCACGCTCTTCCGCATGATCGTCGGCGAGGAAGCGCCGGACGAAGGCGACGTGTCCGTGCCGAAGAAGCTCACCATCGGCTACTTCCGGCAGGACGTCGAGGAGATGTCGGGCCGCTCCGTGCTCGACGAAGCGATTGCCGGCAGCGGCCGCGTGGGCGATCTGCACCACGAGCTCGAGGCGCTGCAGCACGCGATGAGCGATCCCGGGCGGGCGGGCGAGATGGACACGATTCTGGCGCGCTTCGGCGAGGTGCAGGAGGAGTACGAGCACAGCGGCGGCTACGCGCTCGAGAGCCAGGCGCGCGAGGTGCTGCACGGGCTCGGCTTCGACGACGAACGGATTGACGGGGACGTGGGGGAGTTGTCGGGCGGCTGGAAGATGCGCGTGGCGATGGCGCGCGTGCTGCTCGGGCGTCCCGACGTGCTGCTGATGGACGAGCCGACCAACCACCTGGACATCGAATCGATCGTCTGGCTCGAGGACTTCCTCAAGTCCGCGCCCGGCGCGCTGCTGATGACCTCGCACGACCGCGAGTTCATGAACCGCATCGTCACCCGGGTCGCGGAGATCGACGGCGGCGAGATCACCGTCTACAGCGGCAACTACGATTTCTACGAGCGCGAGCGCGCCATCCGCGAAGCGAACCGCGAAGCCGCCTACGCGCGCCAGCAGGCGATGCTCGCCAAGGAACAGCGCTTCATCGAGCGCTTCCAGACGCATGCCGCCAAGGCGGCGCAGGTGCAGAGCCGCGTCAAGGCGCTGGAGAAGATCGAGAAGATCGAGCTGCCGAAGCGGCGCCGCGTGGTCAAGTTCGACTTCCGCCAGCCGCCGCGCTCCGGGGAACAGGTCGCCACCCTCGAGCACGTGCAGAAAGCCTACGGACGCCGCGTCATCTACGACGATCTCAACCTCACTATCCGGCGCGGCGAGCGCTGGTGCGTGATGGGGAAGAACGGGGCGGGGAAGTCCACGCTGCTGAAGATGGTGGCCGGTGCGGTAGCGCCCGACGCGGGCAGCGTGCAGCTCGGCGCCAGCCTGAAGATGGGTTATTTCGCGCAGCAGGCGCTGGACCTGCTGGATCCGGACCTGACCATCGAGGAGCAGCTGCAGCGCGACTTCCCGAACGAGTCGATCGGCGTGCTGCGCAACCTGGCGGGCGCGTTCCAGTTCTCGGGCGACGACGTGGACAAGAAGATCCGCGCGCTGTCAGGCGGGGAGAAGACGCGGCTGGTCATGGCGCGCATGCTGCTCGAGCCGCCGAACTTCCTGGTGCTCGACGAGCCCACGAACCATCTCGACCTGGCGACCAAGCAGATGCTGGTCGAGGCGCTGGGCGGCTTCGAGGGAACGATGCTCTTCGTGTCGCACGACCGCGCGTTCCTGCGCGGGCTGAGCAATCGCGTGCTCGAGCTCGGCGGCGAGTCGGGCGTCGACAGCGAACCGCACGTCTACCCCGGCTCCTACGTCGAGTACGTCGCGCGCACCGGGCACGAAGCGCCGGGCGTGCATCGCTGACGCGCGAAGGGGTCAGGGATCAGGGATCAGGGATCAGGGATCAGGGATCAGGGATCAGGGATCAGGGATCAGTTGGAGGCAACGGGCTCGCGGGTTACCGACCGGCTGCCCGCTGCGAGCTGCCCGCTGCCCGCTGCCAGCCGCCCGCCGCCCGCTGCCCGCTGCCCGCTGCCCGCTGCCCACTGAGCCGATTTTCCCGCGGATGGCACCTTGTAATGCAGGGAGGTGCGCATGCTGCGCCGATTGCTCTGCTTTGCCTGGGGTCACGCGGTCGACAACGGGGCGTTCCAGGTCGCGGGCCGCGCGTGCACGCGCTGCGGCCGCGACTGTCTCGACGACGACCGGCGCGTGACGCGGGTCGGTCACACCTTGTCCTGCTTCCTGCGGCACCACACCTACGAGCGCGTCGGCGTGCGCGACGGGCACGCCGAGTATGCGTGCGTCCGCTGCGGCCACCCGCTCCTGTTCGCGCTGCAGGCGGATCCCCATGCCGAAGCCACGCGGTTCGCCAAGCGCGTCCGCTACGTGTGCGGCCTCTTCGGGCACCGCGTCCACGAGGTTGCGACGCGACACGGCGGGACCGAGTACGCCTGCGGCTGTGGCCACACGTTCGTGCAGCACGCCGGAGGGGAGTCGCGCATCCACCATCCGCTGCGTTGTTTTTTTCTCGGTCATTGGATCTGGTTCATCGACGCCCGCCACGGTTACAGCGAATTCGCGTGCCGGCATTGCGGTCATCCGTTTCTGTTCCGCGTCGCTTCGGCGGGGCGCGGGACGGCCGCGCCGGGCGAGGACCAGGTATCGGGTATCAGGCGCTGGGTGTCAGGGCGGACTGACGGGACTGCAAGAGTTACATCGTTCCCGTCGAACAGACGCGCTCCGGATGCGGGCTGGGAGACGTAAATTACTGGATTCCAGTCACTTAGCGGGTTTGTCTCGGTGGCGCGTGAGTTGCGTCGGCACGGACCGGGAGGAACTTCGTCCATGCGTGTTCTGGTTTTCGTGGTGGCGGCCGCCTGTGCCGCATCGTTCGGATGCGGCGGTTCGGATACGGGCCCTTCGGGCACGACGGGAACGATGCGCGTGATGTTGAAAGACAGCCCGTTCACCGACGCGAAGTCGCTGCTGGTGACCTTCTCCGCGGTCAACGCGCACAAGAGCGATGCCACCGACGGCGCGTGGACCACGATCCCGTTTGCCGCCGGCGCGACGTCGCGCACGTGCGACCTGAAGAAGCTGCAGACGGCGCAGGATCTGCTCGGCACCGGGCCGCTGGCGGCCGGGCATTACACGATGGTGCGGCTCGTCGTCTCGAGCGCGGTGATCTATTTCGACAACGCCGCCACCGGCGACGCGTGCGCCGCGACGATCGCGGCGCCTGCCGGCCGCAGCGCGAACGTGACCATCCCGTCCGGCGAGGTGAAGCTCAATCGCGAGTTCGACGTGCCGTCGGGCACGACGACGACGATGCTGCTCGACTTCGACGGGGACAAGTCGGTGCGCGAGACCGGCAACGGGCAGTTCATGATGTCGCCGGTGATCGGGGTCGTCAGCGTTCAATAGCGGGCAGCGGGCAGCGGGCAGTGGGCAGTGGGCTGCCGCTGCCAGCTGCGAGCTGCTCACTTCCTGAAGTAATCGTCCGTGCCGTCGATCCAGTCCTGGCGGATGGGACTGAACAGATCGAGCTCGAAGGTGTCTTCGACGGCCTCGGCGCTGTGCGGCATCCACGACGGAATCCGCAGCAGCTCGCCCGCGTGCACCGTGATGTCGCGGCCGTCGAGCGTGAACTTCAGCGCGCCGCTCAGCACGTAGGTGAGCTGCTCGCTCTCGTGCGCGTGCGTCGGCACGACGGCGCCGCGCGCCAGCGTGATCTGCGCGACCATCTCCCGGTCGCCGGCGATGAACTTTCGCGAGATGCCGTCCCGGACGTGCTCGAGGACGACCTCGTCCCACTTATACAGTTGCGGAGTGGCAGCCATGGGGACGATTCTATGCGCGTGCCGTTCGTATCCGTGACGCGCCTGCACCTCGCCCGCATCTGGTCGATGCCCCCGTTTCTCTACTACTCGCTGGCGTCGGCGCGTCAGGCGCGCGCTTCGGCGGGCTTCGTCGCCGGGTGGCTGAGCAACGACGCCGAGTGGGGTTTCTGGACGTCCACCGTCTGGGACAGCCCCCAGTCGATGCGTGCGTTCCGCAACAGCGGCGTGCACCTCAAGGCGATGCCGAAGCTGCTGCGCTGGTGCGACGAAGCGTCTTTCGTGCACTGGGAACAGCCGGAGGCCGCCGCGCCCGGGATGGATACGGCGTTCGAGCGGCTGTCGCACGGCGGGCAGCTGTCGAAACTCTACGCGCCGTCGCCGCGCCACGCGGCGGGCGGGACGGTCGGCCGCACCCCTCCTCGCCGTGCACAAATCCTCGCGCCGCGCGCCTAGAACGCAGTATCCTTCCGCCGCCTCTTTCCGAAGGGAGCTGCCGTCATGGCGCGAAGAGTTTCCGGATTCCCCTCGGCGCTCGTCCTCGCGGTGCTCGCGTGCGCGTGGGCCATCACCTTGTCAGGCCAGGTCTTCGTCGGCACGCCGGTGCCGCGGCAGTTTGCCGCGTCCGGGCAGCCGTCCACGAAGAACGGCGAATGGCCGCACTACAACGGCGACATGCGCGGCACGCGATATTCGCCGCTCGACCAGATCAACGGCGCCAATTTCGGCACGCTGAAGGTCGCCTGGCGCTTCAAGACCGACGCCTTCGGGCCGTTTCCCGAATACAAGCTCGAAGGCACCCCGCTGATGGTCAAGGGGGTGGTCTACGCGACGGCGGGGACGCGCCGATCGGTGATTGCGCTCGACGCGAAGACCGGCGAGCTGATCTGGTCGCACAGCGTGCGCGAGGGGAAGCGCGCCGGCGTCGCGCCCCGCCAGCTGTCGGGACGCGGGCTGTCCTACTGGACCGACGGCCGCGGTGACGAGCGCATCATCTACGTCACCACCGGCTACCGGCTGGCGGAGCTGAACGCGAAGACAGGCGCCCCGATCGCCTCGTTCGGCAAGGACGGGCTCGTCGACCTCAAGGTCGGCGTCGTGCACGGCGCCGATCAGCAGATCGATCTCGAGACCGGCGAGATCGGCGTGCACTCGACGCCGGCCATCGCCGGCGACGTGGCCATCATCGGCTCGTCGTTCCGCGAGGGCGGCGCCGTCAAGACGCACGACAACACGAAAGGGCTCGTCCGCGCCTTCGACGTGCGCACCGGCAAGAAGCTCTGGCAGTTCAACACCATTCCGCGGCCCGGCGAGTTCGGCAGCGAGACATGGGAGAACGGCTCGTGGGCGAGCAACGGCAACGTCGGCGTCTGGAGCGAGATCAGCGTGGACGAGGATCTCGGCCTCGTCTACCTGCCGGTCGAGACGCCCACCGCCGATTTCTACGGCGGCCATCGCCCCGGCAACAACCTGTTTGCGGAAAGCCTGGTCGCCGTCGACCTGAAGACCGGCCAGCGCAAGTGGCACTTCCAGTTCGTGCACCACCCGGTGTGGAACTACGACGTCTCCTCGGCGCCGATCCTCGCCGACATCACCGTGAACGGCCAGGCGATCAAGGCCGTGGCGGTGCCCAGCAAAGAGGCGTTCCTCTACGTCTTCGATCGCGTCACCGGCAAGCCCGTGTGGCCGATCGAGGAGCGTCCCGTGCCGCAGTCGACGGTGCCGGGCGAGAAGACCTCGCCGACGCAGCCGTTCCCGACCAAGCCGCCCGCCTACGCGCGGCAGTTCGTCAAGGTGCCCGACGACCTGATCGACTTCACGCCGGAGCTGCGCGCGCAGGCGATGAAGCTGACCGAGCGCTACAAGTTCGGGCCGATGTTCAATCCGCCGAGCCTCGCGGATTCGAACGGCTCGCTCGGCACCGCGTATATCGGCAACGGCATCGGCGGCACGAACTGGACCGGCGGCGCCTACGATCCCGAGACGCACATCGCCTACGCGCCGGCCGCCAACGCGGCGATGACGGCGCTGTCGCTCGTCGAGCCGCCGAAAGAGTTCTCCGACATCCGCTACCTGCGCGGCGTGAAGGGACAGCCGTTCGGCGAAGCCTGGGGACCGGGCGACTGCTGCGCCGCCGACTCCGGCTACCGCACGCGCGAGGACCTGCCCGGACCGCCGCCCGCCGCGCCCGGCACGCCGCAGGTGCCGCCGCTCAACGTGCAGGGGCTGCCGCTCGTCAAGCCGCCGTACGGGCTGATCGCGGCCATCGACCTCGATCGCGGCGATCTGCTGTGGCAGACGCCGCACGGCGATACGCCCGACAACGTGCGCAACCATCCGGCGCTGAAAGGGCTGAACATCCCGAAGACCGGCCAGAACGGCAACGTCGGCCTGCTGGTGACCAGGTCGCTGGTGATCAGCGGCGACGTGCAGGTGACGACGACGCCGGAGCACCCGCGCGGGGCGATGCTGCGCGCCTACGACAAGAAGACGGGGAAGGAAATGGGTGCGGTGTTGATGCCGGCGCCGCAGAGCGGGTCGCCGATGACCTACAGCGTCGACGGCAAGCAGTACATCATCGTCGCCATCAGCCAGATCGTGGGCAACGCCGGCTACTCGGGCGAGTACCTCGCGCTCACCTTGCCGTGATGACGCGCCGCAGAGACGCAGAGACTCAGAGAAAAATATTCACTCTGCGTCTCTGAGTCTCTGCGGCGAAGACGCCGTTTATTTCGTGCTGGTGACCGGCGCGACGTCCGCCAGCTTCCCGCCGGCAATCCACACCGAGTCGATCGTCCGCGTGTTGCGGATGTTGTCGAGCGGATTGGCGCGCAGCACGACGAGGTCCGCCCAGTTGCCCGGCTGCAGCGTGCCGACCTGCTTGAGGCCCATGATCTTGGCGGCGTCGCCGGTGGAGGCGACGATCACCTTCATCGGCGACATGCCGGCCTTGTTCATCATCTCCATCTCGAGCTGTTCGAAGAACCCCTGCCAGCGGCCGACGTTGCCCGCGCCCGACACGCCGCTGTCGGTGCCCATGCCGATGGGGATGCCCGCGTCGCTGAGGATCTTCAGGTTCTTGTTCGCCTGCACGAGCGCGCCGCGAATCATCTCGGCCGTCGGATCCTTGCGCACCTTCTCCTGCCACTCGGGCGAGGTGACGATCGCCACCTGATCCTTGTAGAGCGACATGCCGCGCAGGAAGAACGGATCCTTGATGAAGTCGGGCGTGGTCGCGTAGACGAACACGGACAGATCGCGCGTCAGCGTCGGGATGTAGGAGACGTTCTTCTGCTTCATCTCGGCGACGAGCTCGGGCGTCACGTCCTGGTCGCGGATGCTGTGCGCGAGGATGTCCACCCCGTCGTCGACGGAGGCCTTCGCGTCCTTGTGGTAGTAGACGTGGACGGCCGCCTTCAGCCCCTTCTTGTGCGACTCGTCGATGATCGCGCTCCACGTCTCGCGGTTCATGTCGTTCGGGTTGCCGTTGATGTGGAACTTGATCGCGTGGGCGTGCAGGTCGGCGAGCCGATCGACGCTGGCGCGCGCTTCCGCGGGGGTCTTGCCGATGGCGTTCAGCCCGGCGGTGTAGAGCCGCGCGCGATCGAGGCCGACGTGGTCCTGCTCCTGCATCAGCTTGAAGCCCTCGGCCTCGTCGGCCGGCCCCGAGCCCAGGCTCACCGTGGTCGTGACCCCGTAGTTCGCGTACATCTTCAGCCGGCGGATCAGGTCCTCACGCACGTTGCCGGTGAAGTCGCGGTCGACGTTGAGATGCGCGTGATCGTTGATGAAGCCGGGGACGATCGTCTTGCCGGAGGCGTCGATGCGCTGCGCGCCGGCCGGGACGGCGGTCGAATTGGCCGGGCCGACGGCAATCACGCGGCCGCCGCCGACGACGAGGGTGCCGCGCTCGATCGGCGCGCGTCCCGTGCCGTCGATGATGCGCGCGTTGGTGAAGGCGACGGTGGCGCCGGCCGCGGGGGCCTGCGCCAGGGTCGGCGGAGCGATCAGCGTGGCGAGCGCGAGCAGCGTGCCGACGCCGAGCGCGCCCAGTCGGAATGAATGACGGATCATGGCAAAGCTCCTGTCAGCACGCTGCGGGCAGCTGGCAGCAGGCTGTTCAGTGTTGGAGGTTCGAGGGTGGCAGCGGGCCGCAAGAAAAATGATGTCTCTTGCGGCCCGCCGCCTGCTGCCCGATGCGTGCTATTGGGCGCTGGCCGTCTGGCGCGGCTGCGCCGGGAACAGCTTCGCGAAGTCGCTCCACGGCATCACGCGCCCGTGGATGGGGACGATCTGCTGCACGTCCAGGCCGAGCTTGCGCACCTGGTTGTAGAGCGTCGTCATGTCACGCGTCGGCGTCGCCGGCAGGTTGTTGGTGTTGACGATGTCGTTCTCGATCAACAGCTTTTCCTTCGGCAGGTAGCCGACGAGCATCCCCTCCGCGTGCTGCAGCGGGTTGATGTAATACACGTGCATCACGCGCCCCTGGTCTTCGAGGGTGTAGTTCTCGCGGATGTCCTCCCAGTAGTAGCCCTCGGCCAGCTCGGTCGGCGGCCACTGCGACACCATGTCCGGCCGCATCGTCCGCGCCGAGTAGTTGATGAAGTCCTGGCGCAGCAGGGCGATGTTGTGGAACGACGTGAGGATGGTCGCGCCGAGGTGCGAGTAGGCGCGCAGCCCGCCGGCCGCGTCGGCATGCTGGTGCGAGTTGACGACGTAGCGGATCGGCTTGTTGGGGATCTGCTTGACGATCATGTCGGCCACGCGCAGGTTGAACTCCTCGCTGCGCGGCGCTTCGAACATGGCGATCCAGCGCGGGAACTCCACCGCGATCGTCTTGTAGTTGGCGCGCTCGTAGCTGAACACGCCGTCGGCCAGCCGGGTCATCGTCGGCGCCAGCTGCGGCTGGTAGTTGCGCACCGATTCCGGCACGGCCACGGGGTCGGGGCAGACGTTCGCCTTGATGTCCTTGAACTGGCCGCCGAAGGCGTTGTGGCCGGCGCTGTAGTTCTGCGCCTGGAAGTTGTCGTCGTAGCCCTCGTGTGAGTGCCAGCCGGTGGGGAAGCGGATGCCGTTGCCGGCGTCGACGTAGCTCTCGTTGGTGAACTCGTGCTCGTAGTTCAGGTCGCCGAAGAACTCGTCGGGCACCAGCGTGTGCATGCGCTGCAGCATGTGCTCCTTGTTGATCGTCGCGTCGATCTTGAAGCCGCCGGGCGCCGTGATCTGCACGACGTTGGTGATCTCGGGGATGATCGTCAGGCCGTCGCGCCCCATCTCGCCGAGCTCCCAGCGCCACGACGCCTTGGGATTGGCGCCCGGCATCTGCGCCGCCTTCAGGAACCCGTGCGGGTTCATCCACAGCTCGATCGGGTAGACGTCGGCGACATCCTGGTCGACCGGCGTCGGCTGCCCGTTCGCGCCGTCCATGTGCCACGCGTAGACCTTGGGGCCGGACGCGTTGAGCATGTGGATCTGGTGCGTCTCTTTCTGCAGCGGACCGTCCACCCAGCCGACGCCGTACTTCCACGAGGCGGGCGTGAGGCCGGGCTTGCGATCGAACTCCTCTTTCATCGTCTTCGCCTGCCAGTTCATCGTCCGCACGTAGTTGGCGAGCTTGTCCGGGCGCGGCCAGTCGACGTTCTTGGCGGCTTCCTTCTGCTGGCCGACGGCGCCGTTGTAGCCTTCACCGGCAATCGTCACGCAGTTCAGTTTGTCGGTGCCGATGGTGCGTATCGCCGCATCGAGGAGCGGCTTCGGATCCACGTAGCCGGGAGGTAGCTGCTGCTGCGTGGCCACCGACCCGCCCATCAGCGCGAGCAGACCCGCGGAGATTACCGGTAGGGCAAACTTTCTCAACATACTCCCTCCAATCGAACGGTGTAATGACGGCGCGCTGAAAGTATCACAGGGCGGGTGAGGCTGGTAGGGCTGGTAGGGCTGGTAGGGCGGGTAGGGCGGGTAGGGCGGGTAGGGCGGGTAGGGCGGGCGGGGCACACGTCCCCACCCGTCTCACCCGCCTCACATTGCCTGACCCGCCCCACAGTGCCCCACATCGCCCATCCGCCTTCATTTCGTCGTCGCCGCGGGCGACGGGTACGCGAGCCAGGTCTGGGCCGGCCGCTGTTGCACACCTTTCTTCGTGTAGTCGCAGACGCCCTGCGGGAACACCCCGCGCAGGGCCGCGAGCTGCGCATCCGTCACCGGCCGGGTGTAGTCGGCCTTGTCGATCGGCTTCAGCTCGCATTTGTAGACGTCGCCGGTCGCCGGGCCGCCGGCCACCACCCGCGGGTTGGCGTAGACCGGGAACATCGCCCGGCACTTCGCCGCATCCTTGATCTCCTCGAGCGCCGCGGTGAAGCACGAGTCGCCGAGGCCCGCCGGCTTGTTGCGCAGCACTTTCTCGCGCGGCGATCCCGGCGCGGTATCGCGCGCCACCGCCGCCAGCCACGCATCGAGGATGTCGAGGTTGGCGTCCTGCGCGCGGGTGATGTTGACCTGCTCGTCGTAGACGCGCGCGATGCGGTTGCCGCCGCCCGCGGCGTTGATGCGGTTGCCCGCCATGACGCCGCTGAAGGTGTCGTGCACGTTGCCGCCCGGCCCCTCCGTGTACGGGCGCATGTCGATGATCGGGATCGACGCCAGGTGCACCCCGTCGTTGACGCGCCCGGTCTCGTAGGCGAGCCGCAGCGCCTCGGGATCCGCGACCGTGCGCTCGGCGATGAGCGCGCCGTTGACGTCGTGGCCGCCCGCCAGCCGGTTGATGTCGAGGAACTGGTTGAAGGTGATCGTCCCGGCGTTGAAGGCGCCCAGCCCGTACTGCACGCCGACGTTGTCGAACGGACGGCGGGCGAAGCCGGTCTTCGGATCGCGCCCGAAGACGTTGACGATCGCATCCTGATAGGTGCAGCGCACCCCGTCCGGCTTCTTCACCGGATCGAAGCGCATCGACGGCGGGATGGTCGCCGCATCGCAGTTGATGTCCGCGGCGGCGCCGGCGTAGCGCAGCTTGTTGTTGGTGCAGTAGTCCCAGTGGCTGAAGCCCGACACCGCCGTCTTCTGCTCGGTCGTGAACGGCTGGCGCGACGCGGTCATTGCGTGATCGAGCAGCTCGCAGTCGAGCATCTGCGTCTGGAAGGTCAGCGTGTCCGCGAAGCTCGCCGTCGGCACGATGGCGTCGAGCAGGCCCGGGTAGTTGTTGGCGATCAGGTGCTGCTGCATCGAGCCGCCGGAGCGGCCGCTGCCGATGGTCCACTTGATCGGACCGAACTGCTCGATGAAGTGCTCCTTCACCATCAGCATCGTCTCGGCCGAGACGACGTCGTTGGCGTGCGTGCCGAAGACGTTGAGCGAGCCGCCGGCGACGGCGAACCCCTTCGCCAGCGGGTAGTCGCCGTACTGGCCGTCCTCGAGGTTGCCGCGATTGCCGTTGAGGCCGCCAATCGTCCGTCCCTGGTGATAGCCGGCCGCCACGCCGCCGCCGAACGTGTACACGAGGCGTCCGTTCCACGCCGCGCCCGTCGTCCACGGCGACGGCAGGGGCGTGCCCGGCTCGTGCAGGAACGCGATGGAGTAGACCGCGCGGTTGATCGTCCCCATCTCCCGCCGGACGATGTAGGGAACGGTCTTGCCCTCGGTGGTCGTCGTCTGCGCGATGTCGGCGGGGCGCGGACCATTCGGGTCGAGCGGCTTGAACGGGTTGGCCGCGTTGCCGCGTCCGCCGCCGAACCCGTTGGCGTTGTCCGCCGCGGCGAGATCGCCGCGGTTCTCGCGCGGCGGGGCCACCGACGACGAGCGGTAGAAGTAGTCCACCCTGGTCGCCGCGGAGCAGTCGGCGTCGAGCGGTGCGCCCAGGCCGTGCGCCTGCGTCTCGCAGATGAACGGCGCCTGATGCGGGCTGTAGAGGACAGGTCCGGCGATCGGATGATTGACCACGGTCAACTGCGCGGTCGCCTTGCTGCCGCGCATCGACGCCTGGATCGCATTCGGCCCCAGGTTGAGGCCGGTGACCAGGCCGACCAGCCCCGGGGTACCCGGCGCGGGCTTGAAGGCGGCGCTCACGTCCGTGCCGTTCACGCGCACCACGAGGTTCCTGGCGGTGAGCGTCGCGGGGCCGGCGATGCGAAGCAGAATGTCGCCGCCGCTGGCGAGTTCCGGCTTCGTGGACAGGGCAGAAATCTCCAGCCCGGGCGCCGCCTTCTGCTGCGCCGTGACGGGAATGGCGAGGGCGCTGACCGCTGCCACCAGCCCGAGTGCTGCAATGCGCTTCATCGCGCAGTCCTCCAAAAAACCGGATATCTGTTCAAGGCCCCGGATGGCCCGGACGGCCGATGTTGAAAGAGGCCAATAACATAGCGCGGAATTTGAGTCCGCGGTTTGCTTGACTCATCCATCGCCGTCGGTTACAAAGGCTGTTTCACGTCGGCAATTCAAGGAGAAACGAATGCAGGTGAGTATTCTCAGGCGGGTAGTACTCGCGCTTGGGTTCGTGGCGCTGCTGCCGCTGGCAGGGTATGCGCAGGAGGCGACCCTCAGCGGCACGATCAGCGACACCACAGGCGGCGTGCTGCCCGGTGTGACCATCACCGCAACGCACACGGCGACTGGCAACACGTTCGTGGCCGTTACGGACGAAAAGGGCGGCTACCGCATCCCCGTGCGCGTCGGGATGTTCAAGGTGGACGCGGAGCTCCCCGGCTTCGGGACGGTGACGCGGCAGATTGACCTGCTGGTCGGCCAGACCGCGGTCTTGAATCTGCAGATGGCTCCCTCGACGGTGCAGGAGTCGGTGACCGTGACCGGGGAGGCGCCGCTGGTCGATACCGCGACCTCCACGCTCGGCACCAACGTCGATCCGCGCCAGATGCAGGAGCTGCCGGTCAACGGCCGCAACTGGATGGACCTGACGCTGCTCGCGCCGGGCAGCCGCGCCAATGCGGTGGCAGAGACGCCGATCAACTCGACGAGCTCGAACATCCCCTTCCAGCTCAATCTCGATGGCCAGCAGGTGACCAACCAGGTCGCGCTCTCCTTCGGCCAGCCGCGCTTCAGCCGCGACGCCATCGGCGAGTTCGAGTTCGTCTCCAACCGCTTCGACGCCTCGCAGGGCCGCTCGAGCGGTATCCAGGTGAACGCCATCACCAAGTCGGGCACCAACACGATGGCCGGCACCTTCTCCGGCTACTTCCGCGACTCGAAGTTCAACGGCAAGGACCCGGTGGCCGGCGTCGTGCTGCCCTATCAGGATCAGCAGATCAGCACCACCTTCGGCGGTCCCATCGTCCGCGACCGCATTCACTACTTCCTCAACTACGAGTTCGAGCGCGAGCCGCAGACCTACGTCTACAACACGCCCTACCCGAAGTTCAACACGACGCTGGCCGGCGCGCGCCGCCAGGACACCGAGATGGGGCGCTTCGACTTCCAGTTCTCGCCCTCCAAGCGCCTGTCGATTCGCGGCAACCGCTACGACAACCGCATCCCGTACGACTCGCGCTACACGGGCGGCTCGGATCGCACGCCGGCCTCGGCCATCGGCGTCAACCGCCGCTCCGAGCAGGAGTTCGGCAGCTTCACGCAGGTGCTCGGCTCGAGCATGGTGAACGAGATCAAGGGCGGCCATTCGCTCTTCCACTGGAACCAGTACGCGCACGTGGCCAACGCCAACGCGCTGCCCGGCCAGACGCAGGGCTTCGGCGCCCCGGTCATCCTGCTGCGCGGCTTCACCCTCGGCCAGACGCACGCCATCACGCCGCAGAACATCCGCGAGGAAGACTGGGACATCCAGGACGCCTTCACGATGTCCTACAACGCCAAGGGGCGCCACGACATGAAGCTTGGCGGCGAGTACATGAAGGACTTCACGTGGGAGACCACGTGCCAGACCTGCATGGGGCAGTTCACGGCGAACAACGGCACGCTGCCGCCTGACGTCATCCAGAGCATGATCGGCGACGTCAACGACGTCTCGACGTGGAACCTGGCGCCGCTCTCCGCGGTGACGACGCAGTACATCCGCAACGTGGCGATGACCAACTCGCCGTTCTCGCGTCCGTCCGGCAACAGCGGCTTCACCGAGTACGCCCCGCGCCACGTCGTCGCGTGGTGGGCGCAGGACGACTGGCACGCCACCAACAAGCTGACCTTGAACCTCGGCGTGCGCTACGACGCGCAGATTGGCGAGTTCGTCAACTGGGTCGGCTTCGATCCGTTCATCGAGGCCAACCGCCCCGACGACCTCAACAACCTGGCGCCGCGCCTCGGCTTCAACTACGCGTGGAACGACCGCACGGTGGTGCGCGGCGGCTACGGCATCTACTACGGCGCGGCGACGGGACAGCCGGCGCTGTTCACGCTGCGCTACGTGCAGCAGATCGCCATGACGGTGACCAACGACGGCCGCGCGGACTTCGCGGTCAACCCGTTCAACGGTCCGGCGCCCACCTACGACCAGGCGAAGGCGCTGCTCTGCTCGTCGCAGCCGAACCCGGCGTCGCCGACCTGCAACCTGCGGCACAGCACGCAGAACTTCGCGGCACCCGACCTCGTGGATCCGTACAGCCACCAGGCGTCCGTCGGCTTCGCGCGCCAGGTCGGCAGCCAGGCGTCGCTCGAGATGGACTGGGTGTACACGGGCGATCGCGCGCAGCTCAACACGCGCAACATCAACGTGGCGTTCAATCCGGCGACGGGCAACCCGTATCCGCTCGTCGGCGCGCAGGCGGCGGCCAACTACATCAACCGTCCGTATCCGGGCTGGGGCACCATCCAGATGAACCGCACGGACGGCAAGCAGGACTACAACGCGCTGCAGACGGCGTTCACCAAGCGGATGGCCAACCACTGGCAGGCGTCGGCCAGCTACACCTACGCGCGCACCCGCGTCTTCGATCAGCTGCCGCTCAACCCGGGCTGCCAGTACCCGGTGACCACGGTGGCGGGCTCGGGGGTGTATCGCTGCGACACGCCGATCACGCTGCCCGACTACGTCTCTGAAAACGCGTGGTATCCGGGCAAGGATCAGCACAATCGCGTCACCTTCAACGGCATCTGGGAAGCGCCGTACGGGGTGCAGTTGAGCGGCCTCTACATCTTCGGCGACAACGGCTACGAGACCGCGCAGGCGGGCGTGGACGTGTTGAACCAGGGCGCCGCCGGCCAGGTGTCGGCGCAGGGACGTCTGCGCGCCAACGGCACGGTCATCGAGCGCAACGGCATCGACCTGCCGGCGATTCACCGCGTCGACATGCGGCTGCAGAAGCGCTTCTCGTTCACCCAGAAGTTCAAGGTGGACGGCATCGTCGAGGTGTTCAACGTGTTCAACCGGGCGAACTTCGACCCGACGCTGTTCACGCTGAACGAGCAGAACCTCCGCTTCGGCAAGCCGAACGCGAGCACGACGACGGCCTACTCGCCGCGCATGCTCCAGTTCGGGTTCCGCACGCAGTTCTAGGGAAGGCGAGTAGGGAATAGAGGGCGGGTGGGGCGGG
>JADMIO011260308.1_pt1 | contig 55731 bp, 48 predicted proteins | sample 8958161 | NCBI WGS metagenome assembly JADMIO01 (sample SAMN16585339, study PRJNA669376) | soil metagenome | isolation source: Crop rotation soil | place: USA: Cullars Rotation, Alabama | collected 2011
CGCGACTTCAAGTCACGTGAATTCCAAGCTTCGGATCCCACTGTGCTGGAAAGCGCAGCAGCCGCACGTGCTCCTCGGTCAGCGCCGTGCCGCACGTGGCGACCGCCGCCGGGAGCCCCGCCCGGGCGAAGCCGATGACGTCGGTGTACCCCTCGCAGATGATGGCGCGATCGTCGGTGACGATGCGCGCCTTCGACCAGTTGAGGGCGTAGAGGAGCTTCGACTTCTGGTACAGCACGGTCTCCGGGGTGTTCTTGTACTTCGGTCCCTCGCCTCCTGGCATGACCCGGCCGCCGAAGCCGACGGCGTCGCCGTTGGCGTCGAAGATCGGGAACAGGATGCGTCCCCGGAAGGCATCGGTCTGTCGGCCGCCGCGGTTGAGGAACCCGAGTCCGGTGTCCCGCACGACGTCGTCGGGCAGGCGGAGCGCCTTGACCATCGTGTCCCAGGCGTCCGGCGCCCAGCCGACCTTGAACGCCCGGACCTCGTCCCCGCTCAGCCCCCGCTCCCGGAGGTAGCCGCGGGCGGTCGCCGCGTCGGGGGCCGACAGCAGGCGCTCGTGGTACCAGTCCACCGCCTTCGACACCGCATCGACGAGCCGGGCCCGGCGCTTGCGGCCCTCGCCCTCGCCCTGGTCCGAGTAGCGCAGCGTGATCCCGGCCCGGCCGGCCAGCAGCTCCACCGCGGCCACGAAGTCGAGGTGCTCGACCTCCCGGATGAAGGTGATGGCGTCCCCCCGGACCTGGCAGCCCCAGCAGCGGTAGAGGCCCAGCTCCTGGTTCACGTTGAACGACGGGGTCTTCTCGGCGTGGAAGGGGCACAGCCCCACCCACCGCGTGCCGACCCGACGGAGCTGCGTGTACTGCGTGATGACGCCGACGATGTCGGTGGCCCCCCGCACGGCCACGATGTCCTCGTCGACGATCCCCACGGGCGGGAACCTACTGGCCTCGTGCGACAGGACGGCCCGGAGGGGCCGGAACGGGCATGCTGTCGGCGTGCAGGCGTTGGTTCCGCGGGAACCGGTGGGCTCGGTGGAGGAGCTGGTCGCAGCGGCGACCTCGCGCGAGCCGTTGGGCGGCACGGACGGGAAGTCCGGCTCCGCCCTCGAGCGGGTGGTGATCGACGGCGAGCCGTTCGTCCTCAAGCAGCTCCACGTCGACCACGACTGGACGATGCGGGGGTTCGGCGACCTGGCCTGCCGCGCCGTGCGCCTCTGGACCACCGGCCTGCTCGACCGCATGCCCCCGGTGATCGACCACGCGGTGGTCGACGCCGCCATCCACCTCGGGCGCAACGGCTGGGGCGGCGCGCTCCTCCTCCGCGACGTCGGACCGCACCTCATCCCCGAGGGCGACGATCCGATCCCGCTCGAGCAGCACCGCTACCTGCTCGACCACATGGCCGAGATCGCCGCCCGCTTCTGGGGCTGGCGCGACGACCTCGACCTCCTGCCGCTGTCCGTGCGGTACTCGTTCCTCAACCCGGGCTGGCTCGCCGCGGAGGCCGGGCGGGGCTGGCCCGACGCCGTGCCGAAGATCGCGCGGGACGGCTGGGAGCAGTTCGCGCAGCGCTGTCGCCCGCGGCTGCGCGACGCGATCACCTACCTCTGCCACGACGTCGGCCCCCTCGTCGCCGCCCTCGAGGACACCCCGTCGACGTTCCTGCACGGCGACTGGAAGATGGGGAACCTCGGCTCGCACGAGGACCACCGCACGATCCTCCTCGACTGGACCTACCCGGGCGCCGGCCCGATCCTGCACGACCTCACCTGGTACCTCGCCCTCAACCGGGCCCGGCTGCCGGAGTCGAAGGAGGACGCGATCGAGGCGCTGCGCGTCTCCCTCGAGGCCCGCGGCATCGAGACCGCGATGTGGTGGGAGCGCCAGCTCGACCTGTGCCTGCTGGGCGGGCTCCTGCAGTTCGGGTGGGAGAAGGCCCTGGGCGACGACGACGAGCTCGACTGGTGGTGCGACCACGCCGTCCACGGCGTGGAGCGGCTCTGAGCACCGGACCGCCACTCACGTCCACGGCCACGTCCACGGCTCGAGCGGGAGGGCGCCCGGGTCGAACCGGGCGACGAGCGCCTCCGCGCTGACGGCCTCGCCAGCCGCCGCGAGCCCGAGGCCGGCAGCCAGGCGCGACAGCACCTCCGCGGGCGACACGCCGTCCGCCGCGAGGTCCGCCAGCGTCACCGCGCCGTGGCGCTTGGCGAGCCGCTCGCCGTCCGGCCCGAGCACGAGGGGGACGTGGGCCCAGGTGGGGCGGGCCAGGCCGACGAGGTCGGCGAGGTGGGCCTGGCGGGGCGTCGACGTCAGCAGGTCGTCCCCACGGACGACCTCCTCCACGCCCTGGTCGGCGTCGTCGACGACCACGGCCAGGTTGTAGGCGGGCACGCCGTCGTTGCGGCGCAGCACGAGGTCGTCCACGACGGCGCTGACCTCGCCGTGGAGCCGGTCCACGACGGTGACCCGCTCGCCCGCGGAACGCAGGCGGAGCGCGGCCGGACGGCCCTCGGCCTGCAGCCGCGCCCGCTGCGCGGCCGACAGGTCGCGGCAGGTGCCGGGGTAGGAGCCCGGCGGTTGGCCGTGGGGCGCCGCGGCGGCCTCGCGGACCTCGCGGCGGGTGCAGAAGCACGGGTAGGTGAGCCCCCGCGCCGCCAGATCGGCCAGCACGGCGTCGTGGCGGGCGCGGCGCTCGGACTGGCGGACGACCGGACCGTCCCAGTCCAGCCCCAACGCCGCCAGGTCGGCGAGCTGCCCGGCCTCGAAGGCCCGGGCCTCGGGGCGCGGCTCGAGGTCCTCCACCCGCAGCAGGGCCCGGCTCCCGGCCGAGCGGGCGAACAGCCAGGCCAGCAGCGCGGTCCGCAGGTTGCCCACGTGGAGCGGCCCCGTGGGGCTGGGAGCGAACCGACCGGTGGCCACGCCGCATCCTCGCCCACACCCGCGCCCGCCGCGAGCCGCGAACTCGTCGAGCAACCTTCCTGGTTCCCGCACAGGTTCTCGACGGGTTCGATCTGGGGTGGCAGGGATCGTGGGGGATCTGGCATTGCCGCCATCGGCCGGATCCCGCATGATCGACGTCGTGCGCACGCGTGAGGTCGTCTTCGTCGTGTTCCCCGGGCTGCAGGCGCTCGACCTCGTGGGGCCGATGGAGGTCTTCGCGGGCGCCAACCGCGAGGTGGGCACGACCGCCTACCGGATCCGGGTGGCCGCGGCCCAGGCGGGGGCCGTGACCAGCGCGGCCGGGCTCGACCTCCACGCCCCCACAGCGCTGGCCGACGTGCGGGGCGGCATCGACACGCTCGTCGTGGTCGGCGGCGACGGGACGGCGGCCGCCGCGCAGGACGACGGCCTGGTCGACGAGGTGCGCCGCATCGCCCGGTCGGCCCGCCGCGTGACCTCGGTCTGCTCGGGGGCGTTCGTCCTCGCCCGGGCCGGCCTCCTCGACGGCCGACGGGCCACCACGCACTGGACCGTGTGCGACCTGCTCGCCGAGCTGTTCCCCGCGGTCGAGGTGGACCCCGACCCGATCTTCGTGCGCGACGGCGACGTGTACACGTCCGCCGGCGTCACGGCCGGGATGGACCTGTCGCTCGCGCTGGTCGAGGACGACCTCGGGCGCGACGTCGCCCTCGCCGTCGCCCGCCGCCTCGTGCTGTTCCTCCGCCGCCCCGCCAACCAGTCGCAGTTCAGCGCGCCCCTCGCCGCGCAGATGGCCGAGCGCGACGGCCTGCGGGACGCGCAGCGGCGGGTGGTCGAGCACCCCGAGCAGGACTGCAGCGTCGCGGCGCTGGCCCGGCTCGCCGCCATGAGCGAGCGCCACTTCGCCAGGTGCTTCACCGAGGAGGTCGGCATGACGCCGGCCCGCTTCGTGGAGCGCGTGCGCGTGGAGACGGCCCGCCGCCTGCTCGAGGACACCGACGACGGCGTCGAGGCGGTGGCCGCCCGCGCCGGCTTCGGCACCGCCGAGACGATGCGCCGCACGTTCCTCCGCGTGGTGCGCACCAGCCCGTCCGACTACCGCAGCCGCTTCCGGGCCGCGTAGCCGGGCGGGGCCTCAGTCCTCGTCGAGCAGCTCCAGGCCCTCGCCCTCGTGCAGCCCGATGGCCTCGTCGGGGCCGTGCCCGTCGCGCGCGTCGAGCTTGATCGAGGCGAGGACCGCCACCCCGAGGATGAGGGCGATCACCGCCAGCGAGGCGAACGTCGGGATGTGGTACCACTCGGACAGGATCATCTTCCCGCCGACGAAGGCGAGGATGACGGCCAGGCCGGGCTGCAGGTAGTCGAACTTGTCGCGGAGGTCGGCGAGCAGGAAGTACAGCGCCCGCAGGCCGAGGATCGCGAAGGCGTTGGAGCTGAACACGATGAACGTGTGCCGGCTCACGGCGAGGATGGCCGGGATCGAGTCGACGGCGAAGATGACGTCGCTCGTCTCCACCACCACGAGCACCGCGAGCAGGGGCGTGGCCAGCCGCCGGCCGTCGACCCGGGTGAACATCGCCTGGCCGTGGTACTCCGTCGTCGACGGGATGATCTTGCGGACGATCCCGAGGATCGGGTTGTTCTCCGGGTGGATCTCCTCGTCGTCGTGGCGCAGCAGCCGGATGGCCGTGACGATGAGGAACCCGCCGAAGACGAACAGCATCCACTCGAAGCGGTCGAGCAGCCCGATGCCCACGACGATGAACGCGAAGCGCAGGACGACGGCGCCGAAGATGCCCCAGAAGAGCACCCGGAACTGGTACTCCCTCGGCACCGCGAAGAAGCTCATGATGATCGCCCACACGAAGACGTTGTCGACGCTGAGGCTCTGCTCGATGAGGTAGCCCGAGATGTACTCGCCGGCCGCCTGCCCGCCCCAGGCGCCCCAGACGACCAGCGCGAACGACAGGCCGAGCGAGACCCAGATCGCGGCCTCGACGGCGGCGGCCCGCGTCGACACGACGTGGGCGGTGCGGTGGACCAGCAGGAGGTCGGCCACCAGCAGGACCGTGATGAGGGCGAGGAACGCCGGCCACACCCATCCCGAGACGTGGAACTCCGCGAAGTCCCGCTTGGCGGACTCCGTGGCCAGGACGGACAGCTGGGCGAGCATGCGTCGATCTACCTTGCGTCAGCGGGCGGGGTGCCCCCCAGGATGGCCTGCGCGGCGGCCAACCTCGCGACGGGGACCCGGTAGGGCGAACATGACACGTACCCGACACCCATCTGCACGAAGGCTGCGATCGACGCCGGGTCGCCGCCGTGCTCGCCGCAGACGCCCAGCTTCAGGTCGGGGCGGGCCGCCCGGCCCCGCTCCACGGCGAGGGCGACGAGGGCGCCCACGCCGTCGAGGTCGATCGTCTCGAAGGGGTTGGCCGGGAGGATCCCGGCGGCGAGGTACTCCGGGACGAGCCGGGCCTCCACGTCGTCGCGGCTGAAGCCGAACGTCATCTGCGTGAGGTCGTTCGTGCCGAAGGAGAAGAACTCGGCCACCTCCGCCAGCTCGCCGGCCACCAGCGCCGCCCGCGGCGTCTCCACCATCGTGCCGATGGCGATGTCGAGCGCGGCGGCGCCGGGGGTGGCGGCGATGGCCGCCTCCACCCAGCCGCGGGCGCGGGCCAGCTCCGCCCCGGCCACGGTCAGCGGGATCATGACCTCGACCACCGCGGCGCCGCCGGCCTCGCGGTGGGCGACGGCCGCCTCCGCGAGGGCCCGCACCTGCATCTCGTAGAGGCCGGGCTTCAGCGCGGCCAGGCGCACGCCGCGCGTGCCGAGCATCGGGTTGTGCTCGTGGCCCGCCTCGTCGGCCGGCAGGAACTCGTGGAGCGGCGCGTCGAGGAGGCGCACCGTCAACGGGCGCCCGTCGAGGGACCGGAGGATCTCGGCGAAGTCGTCGCGCTGCGCGTCGCCGAGCCGCACGAGCGCCTCGGACACCGCGGTCGGGTCGGAGGCGAGCAGGAGCGCGCGCACCAGCGGGAGGCGGTCCTCCCGGAGGAACATGTGCTCGGTGCGGCAGAGCCCGATGCCCTCCGCGCCGAAGCCGACCGCCACCGCCGCGTCGGCGCCGTCGTCGGCGTTGGCCCGCACGCCGATGCGGTCGGCCCGCACCTCGTCGGCCCACGCCAGCAGCGTCGCCAGCTCGGGCGGCGGCTCGACCCCGGCCACGCCGCGCTCGCCGAGGACGACCTCGCCGCTGGTGCCGTCGAGCGAGATCACGTCGCCCTCGCGCACCGTGGTGCCACCCACCGTGAAGCAGCCGTCGCCGATCACCACCGCCTCCGCGCCCACCACCGCCGGGATGCCCCAGCCGCGTGCGACCACGGCGGCGTGGCTGGCCAGCCCGCCCCGGGTCGTGAGGATCCCCTCGGCGACCTGCATGCCGTGGACGTCCTCGGGGGACGTCTCGTCGCGCACCAGCACCACGAGCTCACCCCGATCGGCCGCCGCCACGCAGTCGTCCGCCGTGAAGCACACGCGACCGACGGCCGCCCCGGGCGACGCGCCCAGCCCGACTGCGAGCACGGCCGCGCCGTCGCCGTCGAACTGCGCGTGGAGGACCTGCTCGACGGCGGACGGCGCGACGCGACGCAGCGCGTCCGCCCGCGAGATCTCGCCTGCCACCGCCGCGGCGACCGCGTCGCGCACCGCGTCGGCCCCCCGTGCTCCAGCCATGGCGGCAGAGCCTATGAGGTGCCCGTACGCGCAACGACCGCCACATCCGGTGAAGGACGCTTGGCGGTCGCTGCTGGCGAGGGCTGGGCGGGCGGGAACAGCCCTCGTTGCGAGCCACCCTACGTGCTCGGTCCCGGGTCGACAACAACCGGCACCGTTCCTGTCGGTAACCCCCTCAGGGTCCTTTCAGGTCACGACGCACGTACCCGAAGGTACGGAAGGAGCTCCTCGATCGCGACGCGCTCCTGCGCCATGGAGTCCCGTTCGCGGACGGTGACCGCACGGTCCTCCAGGGTGTCGAAGTCGACGGTCACGCAGTACGGCGTGCCCACCTCGTCCTGGCGCCGGTAGCGGCGACCGATGGCCTGCGTCTCGTCGTAGTCGACGCTCAGGTGCGGCGCGAGGAGGGCGAACACCTCCTTGGCGACCGGGGTCAGCGTGTCCTTCTTCGACAGCGGCAGCACGGCCACCTGGTACGGAGCGAGGCGGGGGTGGAGGCGCAGGACGACGCGCGTCTCGTCGTTGACCTCCTCCTCGTCGTAGGCGGCCATGAGGAACGCCATCATCGTGCGGGTGGCGCCGGCGGCCGGCTCGATCACGTGGGGCACGTAGTGCTCGTTCGTGGTCTGGTCGAAGTACTCGAGCCGCTCGCCCGAGGCGGTGGCGTGGGCGGTCAGGTCGAAGTCCCCGCGGTTGGCGATGCCCTCGAGCTCGTCCCAGCCCCACGGGAACAGGAACTCCACGTCGGACGTGCCCGACGAGTAGTGCGACAGCTCGTCGGGGTCGTGGGGTCGGAGCCGCAGCTTGTCCTCCGCCATCCCCAGCCCGACGTACCAGTCGTACCGCTCCTTGCACCAGTACTCGTACCACTGCTGGCTCTCGGCGGGCGGGACGAAGAACTCCATCTCCATCTGCTCGAACTCCCGCGTGCGGAAGACGAAGTTGCCCGGCGTGATCTCGTTGCGGAACGACTTGCCGACCTGGGCGATGCCGAAGGGCGGCTTCTTCCGCGACGTCTCGAGCACGTTCTTGAAGTTGAGGAACATGCCCTGCGCCGTCTCCGGCCGCAGGAAGACCTCGTGGCCGGCGCCCTCGACGGGGCCCGCGTGGGTCTTGAACATGAGGTTGAACTGGCGGGCCTCGGTGAAGCTGTCCTTGGAGCCGCAGCTCGGGCAGGTGCCGGGGTCCTCGAGCTTGTCGAGGCGGAACCGCTCCTTGCACACCCTGCAGTCGACCAGCGGGTCCGTGAAGTTGGCGAGGTGGCCCGACGCCTCCCACACCGCCGGAGGGCTCAGGATCGACGCGTCGATGCCGACGATGTCCACCCGCTCCTGGACCATGGCCCGCCACCATGCGGCCTTCACGTTGCGCAGCATCAGGACGCCGAGCGGTCCGTAGTCGTAGGTGGACCGGAAGCCGCCGTAGATCTCGGCGGACGGGAACACGAAGCCGCGTCGCTTGCAGAGGTTGACGACCTTGTCGAAGAGGGACGGATCGGGCTCGGCGGACATGGGCGGTGAGGCTACCGGTGGTAGAACCACCCGATGGCCATGAATCCGGACCCGACGGCCGTCATGGGCCGCCGCGTCGGCGCCGTGGCGATCGATGGAGCGATCACGTTCGTCCCCGCGTTCGCCATCCTGGTGTCGAGCCTCGAGGAGGTCCGGGTCACCGGTGACGCCGACCGGTACTGCACCAACTACATGGAGGACCAGGGCGGGTTCTGCTTCTCCGACGGCTCGTCCGCCTACCGCACCGACGACGGCCTCGTCACCGCCGGCATCGCCCTCTACGGCCTCGCCATCCTCCTCCACGTGGTCCTGCAGGGCCTCACGGGGTGGACGGTCGGCAAGCTGGCCACCGGCATCCGCGTGGTCCAGCCGGACGGCACTCGCGCCCCGTTCTGGCGGGTCCTGGTGCGCTGGCTGCTCTGGATCGTCGACGGCCTGCCCGGCTTCGGGCTGGTCGGCCTCATCACCGGCGCCACCACCGTCGGGCACCGGCGCGTCGGCGACATGGTGGCCAAGACCTACGTCGTGCGGAAGGACGCGGTCGGCCACCCCGTCGTGCTGCCGGGGCAGCAGGGCTCGGAGTTCACCCCGCCCCCGGGCGCCCTCCCCCACAACGCCGGCATGCCCTTCCCCACCGCGAAGACCGGCCCGCAGTGGGACGAGAGCCGCGGCACCTACATCCAGTGGGATCCGGAGGCGTCCGCCTGGATGCAGTGGGACGACACCGCGAAGCGGTGGGACCCGATCCAGGTCCAGCAGCCGGTGATCCCGCCGCCTCCGCCGCCTCCGCCGCCCACCATCGACGCCCCGCCGCCACCACCGCTCTGAGGCTCAGCCGTGGTCGAGCACCGCGATCGACCGCAGGCGGCGCTCGAGGTGGTGCTCCATCGCGCGCACGGCGATGTGGTCCACCTCCACGGTGGCCGATGACGCGCCCTCGTTGAGCGCCGACGACAGCCGGCCGCCGAGGATGTCGCGCAGCAGGCCCATCGCCTCGGCGGACACCGCCTGGCCGCGACGGTGCGAGCGGCAGCGGACGCCCCCGGACTCGAGGTCGAAGCTCACGAGCTCCTCCTCCTCACCGCACTCGACGCAGGCGTCCACCATCGGTCGGAAGCCCTCGAGGGCGAGCACCTTCAGGTAGAAGCCGGGCACCACGAGCGGGCCGCTGTGGTGGGCGAGGGCGGTCAGCGCGCCGAGCAGCATCCGGAACAGCGGCTCGTTGGCCTCGCCCTCGAGACCGAGCTGGTCGGCCGCCTCGAGCATCGAGACGCCACGGGTCAGGCGGTCGAGGTCGTCGCGGATCGCCCGGAAGGGGTCCACGGTCTCGGCCTGCGTGACGATGTCGAGCTCACGGCCCTCGTAGAACAGCAGCTGCAGGTGCGTCAGCGGCTCGAGACGGGCCCCGAACCGCGACTTCGTCTTGCGCACGCCCTTGGCGACGGCCCGCACCTTGCCGTGGTGCCGGGTCAGCAGGCTGACGATCCGGTCGGACTCGCCGAGCTTGTGGGTCCGCAGGACGATCCCCTCGTCCCGGTACAGCCCCATCCGGCGAGGATACGGGAGCCGAGCCGCCAGGCGAGGCGACCCATGTGCGCAGCGGCCGCTGGCCGTGGCGCGGCGGTCCAGCCCGCCCCCCTCCGCCCGCCCGCCTCAGGGCTCCACGCCGCCGAACCGCCGCTCCCTGCGCTGGAACTCGCGGACGGCCTCGAACAGGTCCTCCCGCCGGAAGTCCGGCCACAGCACCTCGGTGAAGACGAGCTCGCTGTAGGCGAGCTCCCAGAGGAGGAAGTTGGAGATCCGGGACTCGCCGGACGTGCGCACCACGAGCTCGGGGTCGGGCATGTCCGGGGCGTACAGCTTGGAGCGGATCGCCTTCTCGGTGAGCTTGTCCGCCTTCACGCCCTCGCGGACCAGGGCTTGCACGGCGTCGACGATCTCGGCCCGCCCGCCGTAGTTGAACGCGAAGGTCAGGGTCATGCCCTTGTTGCGCCGCGTCATCTCCTCGGTGTCCTCGATGTGGCGCATGACCCGCTTGGGGACCCGCCAGTCGCGCCGGCCGATGAAGCGGACCCGCACGTCGTTCTCGTGGAGCTCGTCGCGGCGGGACAGCAGCAGGTGTTCGTTGAACCCCATGAGGAAGCGCACCTCGTCGGCCGGGCGCCGCCAGTTCTCGGTGGAGAAGGCGTACACGGTCAGCCAGCGCAGCCCGAGGTCGAGCCCCCCCTCGACGGCGTCGAACAGCGCCGTCTCGCCCGCCGCGTGCCCCTCGGTGCGCTTGAGACCACGGCTCGTGGCCCAGCGGCCGTTGCCGTCCATCACGCACGCGATGTGCGACGGGATGCGGCTCGTGTCGATCCCGGTGGGCACGCTGGGGGTGCGGGTCACGGGTCGAACCTAGTTGGCGGGGGTACAGCGAGAAGGTGCTGGAGCGATGGCGTCGTCGGTGGGGCTGGCTGGACGCGCTCGTGCGGGTCAACGAGCGCTTCTCGGAGGTCGGCGGCGGGCCGCTGTCGGCCTCGATCGCCCTGTCGACCTTCCTGTCGCTGTTCCCGCTCCTGCTGGTGGGCATCGCCGTCGTGGGCTGGCTGTCGTCCGGCGACGCCGGGTTCGCCCACCGGCTCGTGCACGACCTCGGCCTCCAGGGGCGGAGCGCCCAGACCGTCTCCGAAGCCATCGCGACGGCGGAGGACAGCCGGAAGGCGGCGTCGATCATCGGGGTCCTCGGCCTGTTGTGGTCCGGCCTCGGCGTGGTGGGGTCGCTGCAGACGGCGCTGAACGCGGTGTGGCAGGAGACCGGCCGCGGCCTGATGGACCGGCTCGTCGCGCTGCGGTGGCTGGCGGGCGCCGCGGTGCTGTTCGCTGGGACCTCGGCGCTCGGCCCCGTCACCCGGGTGGTGCCCGGGTGGGCCGCCCCGCTGCTCATCCTGGTGGGGCTGCTGATCACCGCGGCGCTGTTCACGTGGACCTACACCACGCTCGGCCACAGCCACCCGGGCTGGCGCGACCACCTGGTCGGCGCGCTCGTGGTGGCCGTGGGCTTCGAGGTGCTGAAGGAGGTCGGGGCGCTGTACGTGCCGCGCGCGGTCGCCTCGTCGTCGGCCCTCTACGGGTCCCTCGGCGTGGTGTTCGCGATGCTCGCCTGGCTGGCGCTCTACGGGCGGCTCGTCGTGTACGGCGCCGTCGTGAACGTGCTGCGATGGGAGGCCCGCCACGGCACCGACCAGGTGACCATCGAGGTCCCCCACCACGAGGGCGCCCCGCCCGTCGGCGTCGACCGGGGCGGCGCGATCGACGAGCACGGCGTAGACATGGGCGCGCCGGCAGTCCACGAGGGGGGCACCGATGAACAAGTGGCTCGAGGGGCTGTACGCCCCGATCGACGGTGACGTCACCGCGTTCGACCTCGAGGTGATCGGCGAGCTCCCCCAGGAGCTCGAGGGCCGCTACCTCCGCAACGGCCCCAACCCCGTCACGCCGGTGGACCCCGCCACGCACCACTGGTTCGTGGGCGACGCCATGGTCCACGGCATCCGGCTCCGCGACGGCGGGGCCGACTGGTACCGGGGCCGGCTCGTCCGCTCCGACAAGGTCGCCGACCTCCTCGGCGAGGAGCGGGCGCCGGGCGAGCGGCACGCCGACATGGACACCGCCAACACGAACGTCGTCGGGATCGCCGGACGCACGTTCGCGATCGTCGAGGCGGGCGGCCGGCCGATCGAGCTCACCTACGACCTCGAGACCGCGCAGCACTGCGACCTGGGAGGCCTCCCCAACGGGTACACGGCCCACCCCAAGGTGGACCCCGCCACCGGGGACCTGCACGCCATCGCCTACCACTGGGCGCTCCCCCACCTGCAGTACATCGTGATCGGGCACGACGCCGTGGTCCGCCAGGTGGAGCCGGTCGAGGTCCCCGACGGCCCGATGGTGCACGACTGCTCGATCACGGAGCGCTGGATGGTCGTGTACGACCTGCCCGTCACGTTCAACGTCGACGACGCGATGTCCGGCGCCACGCTGCCGTACCGCTGGAACGACGCCCACCCGGCGCGCATCGGCCTCCTCCCGCTCGGCGGCCGCGGCGACCAGGTGCGCTGGTTCGACGTGGCGCCCTGCTACGTGTTCCACCCCCTCAACGCCCATGACGACGGCGACAAGGTCGTGCTCGACGCCGTGCGCTACTCGCGCATGTTCTGCGAGGCGCTGCTCGGGCCCGACGACGGCACCCCGCAGCTGTGGCGCTACACCATCGACACGGCCACGGGCTCGGTCACCGAGGACCAGCTGTCGGACCTGCCCATCGAGTTCCCCCGCGTCGACGAGCGCCTGGTCGGTCGGCCGCACCGCTGGGGGTACGCCTCGCTCGTGGCGTCGGACGCCGACGCCAACGACTTCGGCGGACGCCTGGTGCGCATCGACGCGAAGGGCGGCGACGAGGTCATCGACCTCGGCCCGGGTCGCAGCGGAGGGGAATGGGTCCACGTCCCGCGCCACGCCACCGCGGCAGAGGACGACGGCTGGCTGATGAGCCTGGTCCACGACGCCGGCACCGGCCGCGGCGAGCTCGAGGTGCGGTCGGCGGCCGAGCCGGCCGCCGGTCCCGTCGCCCGGGTCCTGCTCCCGACGCGGGTGCCGCTGGGCTTCCACGGCAACTGGGTCCCGGACCCGGCCTGACCGTGGCGGCGTCGGCCGCTACCGGAGGAGGTGCAGCCCGGTGCCGCGCCACGTCGACCGCCGCCGGCGGGCGGGGTCGAGGACCTTGGCCAGGCGCAGGACGGCGTCGAACGCCAGCGTCCTGCGCCCGGCCTCGATCCGATCCGGCAGCTCGGCGGGGCCGCAGAGCTCGACGTCGAGGACGCAGTACGCATCATCGGGAACGGTCGAGCCGAGGACGCAGACCATCCTGCGCACCGGGATCGTGGCGTCCACCCCAGCGACGAGGCGCTGGACGTCCTGCGCCCGCCGAGCTCCCTGGGCCAGCTCGCGCCGCATCGGGAAGCGGCCCTGCCACAGCTCGCCGTGGTGGAGGCGGAGCCGCTCGGTGCAGGTCAGCGTGGTCACGACGACCACGCCGGTCGGTCCCACCACGACGCCGTCCGGGAGGACCACGTAGCCCTGGGGCCCCAGCCTCCCGAGCAGGCGACCCTGGCACCGCTCGCTGAGCGAGCGTGCGTCGATCGAGCTGCCCGAGAAGGAGAGGGCCATGTGGGCAACCTACGGACGGGAGCCGGGACGCCTGATGAGGCGAACGGCCCATTTCGCTCGGATTTGGTCCGAACGGCTCAGGTGGCCGCAGGCGTGTCCCGGTTGATCCAGCCCTCGTCGACCGCCCGCGGGGTGGCGACGGTGATGCCGTCGATGGCCTCGAGGTCGCGGTCGGTGAGCGAGATCTCCGCGGCGGCGACGTTCTGCTCGACGTAGGCCACCCGCTTGGTGCCGGGGATGGGGATGACGTCCTCGCCTCGGGACAGCACCCAGGCCAGGGCGATCTGGCCGGGGGTGGCGTCGTGCGCCTCGGCGATCCCGCGGATCACGTCGACGGCGGCGTGGCCGTCGGCGAGGGCGCCGTCGGCGAAGCGGGGCTGGTTGCGGCGGTAGTCCCGCTCGGACAGGTCGTCGACGCTGGCGATGGTGCCGGTGAGGAAGCCGCGGCCGAGCGGGCTGTACGGCACGAGGCCGATGCCCAGCTCGCGGCAGGTGGGGAGGATCTCCGCCTCGATGTCGCGGCTCCAGATCGAGTACTCGGTCTGCAGCGCGGCGATGGGGTGCACGGCGCTGGCCCGGCGCAGGGTGTCCACCGACGCCTCCGACAGGCCGAGGTGGCGCACCTTCCCTGCGGCGACCATCTCGGCCATCGCGCCGACGGTCTCCTCGATCGGCACCTCCGTGTCGGGCCGGTGCAGGTAGTAGAGGTCGATGTGCTCGACGCCGAGCCGCTCGAGCGACGCGTCGATGCACTCGTGGGCGTACTCCGGGCGGCCGTCGACCACGAGCCGGAAGCCGACCCCGCCGGGCAGGGGCGCGGCCCGCTTGAGGCCGAACTTGGTGGCGAGCACGACCTCGTCGCGCCGCCCGGCGATCGCCTTGCCCACCACCTGCTCGGAGACGTGCGGGCCGTAGACGTCCGCGGTGTCCAGCAAGGTGGCGCCCAGGTCGAGCGCCCGCCCGATGACCTCGTCCGGGTCGTGGCCCTCGAACCCGCCGTAGGTGTCGCTGAAGCTCATGCAGCCGAGGCCGATCGAGCCGGCGGCGAGCCCGGCGCCGAGGTTGCGGGTGGGCAGGGTCATCGTGTCCTCCAGGGGGTCCGTCCCGAGGCTACGGGGGGCACATGGAGTAGACCACTGCCCCATGCGATGGACGCGGGTGGTGGGGGCCTCGTTGGCGATCGGCGTGCTGGGGGTCCCGGCCGCACAGGCGACGCCGCAGGGCGGGTTGCCGGGCCTCGGGGACCTCGGCCTCACCGTCACCCGCACGGCGTGCGACGTGACGTGGATCGACGCCCTCTGCCAGCCGGCGGCCTACACCGATCCGCACTACCGCACCGCCACCGAGCCGCACCCCGGCACCGCGCTCCAGCTGCACATCGGGGTGGTGCACGAGCACAGCGGCTACTCCGACGGGGACCCGACGCAGCGGCCGGCCGACTACTTCCGGGCCGCCAGCACCGGGCACAACACCGCGGACGCCGGGGGCGACACCGGCGTCATCGTCGACTTCCTCATGTCGAGCGAGCACTCCGAGAACGAGAAGCTCCCGGTCACCACCGCCGAGGCGTGCACCGTGCCGGCGACCGCGCTCAGCTGCGTGAACGCGCTCCAGGCCGACCACTACCGGAAGTGGGAGGCGGCCCTCGAGCAGGCCGAGCTCGCCACCGATCGGACCCTCGGGGACTACACGGGCTTCACCGGCATGCGGGGCTTCGAGTTCACGAACGACTACTACAACCACCTGGGCGTGTACCTGTCCCGCAACGTCCGCAACGCGAAGGTCGACGGCAGCTACCTGACGACCGAGGCGTTCTGGAGCTGGCTGCGCACCCCCGTCTCGAAGGGCGGCGGCGCCGACGGCCTGGTGGTGTTCAACCACCCCGGTGGCCTCCCCGGGCTCACCCCGTTCGACGACAGCGCGGTCATCGGCCCGGTGCTGCAGTCGACCCTCGGTGGCGCCAACTGGCACGACTACGCCTACGTCCCCGACGTCGACGAGCAGGTCAGCGGCATGGAGGTCAACTCCGGCGACGACCTCACCTGGTTCGTCACGGCGCTCTCCAACGGCTGGCACATCGGCCCCGTCGCGGCGGAGGACGAGCACCAGCGCGAGTGGTCGTCGAGCGACGAGGGCAAGACGGTGATGCTCACCCGCGGCCGCAGCCCGGAGGACTACGCGTGGGCGCTCCAGCACAACCGCACGATGGCCTACGGGCCGGACGTCGTGAACGGCACCCCGGGCCACCCCGCCTCGTACCCCTCGGTCCTGTTCTGGTCGGACGGCGCCACCGTCGACGCCCCGGGGGCCTCCCCCCTCGGGTCCCGCCTCGTCGGCGGCGGCCACTCCCTCGAGCTGGCCGCCACCGGGCTGGCCCCGGGCAGCCGGGCGGTGCTCATGAGCCGGACCGGCGGCGCACCGGTGGCGCTCGGCACGGCCGGCGCCGACGGCAGGATCCGTGCCACCCGGGCGATCGCGGCACCGGCCGCCGGTGAGGGCTGGTGGTTCGTCGTGGTCTGCGGTGCCGACTCCACGAGCTGCGGCCAGGACGAGCGCTACGACATCGTGACCGCGCCCATCTGGGTGCGCGCCGCCTAGCCGCACCGGACCGGCGGCCCATCGTCCGCGGGTGTCACAGCGGACTCCTAGCCTGCTCCGACGTGGTGATCAGCGCTCGGACGACCGCCCATGGGGACGAGGCGAGGCAGGCCGTGCTGGCCGCCGTCGCGTCCGCCAAGGCGGGCGACCCGCTGGCGCCGGTCACCGTGGTGGTGCCGTCGAACCACGTCGGCGTGGCCACCCGACGATGGCTGGCGTCCGGGGTCGGCGGCCCGGTGGCGGCGACCGGCGTGGGCATCGCGGCGGTCACCTTCCTCACCACGTACCGCCTGGCCGAGCTGCTCGGCGCCGCCGCGCTCGCCGCCCAGGGGAAGCGGCCCGTGTCCACGCCGGTGCTGGCGGCGGCGATGCGAGCCGAGCTGGCCGCCGGCGCGGGGCTGTTCGAGCCGGTCAAGGAGCACCCCGCCACGGAGGCGGCGCTCGTGGCCACCTACCGCGAGCTGCGGGACTGCTCCCCCGGCGCACTGGATGCGCTGGCCCGCAGCTCCCAGCGGGCGGCCGAGGTCGTGCGCCTGCACCGGGCGGTCCGGACCCGGCTGGCGCCGGAGTGGTCGGACGAGCAGGACCTCCTCGAGGCGGCCGCCCACGCTGAGCCCGCCCGCGCGCGGGCCGAGCTCGGCGCGCTGGTGGTCTACCTGCCGGAGCGGGTGTCGCTGCCGGCCGCCCGCATGCTCACGGCGCTGGCCGAGCACGTCCCCACCACGGTCGTGGCGGGGGCGACGGGCATCGAGGCCGCCGATGCCGAGGTGGCCACGTCGATGGCGCGGATCGGGGCGGCGCTCGAGCCGGTCGACGCGGCGGCACCGGTGGGTCCGGGCCGCACGGTGGTGGTCACCACCTCGGATGCGGACGAGGAGGTCCGGGCGGCGGTGCGAGCCGTGGTCGACGCGGCCCGCTCGGGCGTCGGGCTGGACCGCATCGCCGTCCTCCACGCCTCGCCGGACCCGTACGCCCGCCTGGCCCACGAGCAGCTCCGCGCGGCGGGCATCGGCACGAACGGCGCGGCCGTCGTGCCGCTCGCCGCCCGCACGGCGGGTCGGGCACTGCTCGACCTGCTGGCGCTGCCGTCCGGCGGCTTCCGCCGGCAGGACGTGTTCGCGTGGCTCAGCTCGGCCCCGATCCTCCACGAGGGCCGATGGGCGCCGACCACCGCGTGGGAGCGCCTCTCCCGCGAGGCCAAGGTCGTCGGCGGACGGGCCGACTGGGACGTCCACCTCGCGCAGCTGGCCCAGCAGGAGTCGGTGCGGGCCGAGGAGCTGGCCAAGGACGACGACGAGCCGGAGTGGGCCGTCGAGCGGGCACGCCGCACCGCGGCGCGCGCCGAGGACCTCCGCGGGTTCATCGTCCACCTCATCGACGAGCTGGCCACGGCCGCCGCCGGCCCGAAGCGCTGGAGCGAGCACGCCTCGTGGGCGCAGCGGTGGCTCACCCGGCTGCTCGGTCCGGCCGCCCGGCGCACGAGCTGGGACGAGGTGGAGGCGAAGGCCGCCGAACGGGTCGAGCGGTCGCTGGACCGGCTGGGGGCGCTCGACGGCGTGGAGGGCCCGGTCGGCCTGGACGTGTTCACGCGCACGCTCCAGCTCGAGCTGGAGGCCGACCTCGGGCGGGTCGGGCGGTTCGGCGAAGGGGTCCTCGTGGGCTCGGTGGAGATGGGCCTCGGCCTGGACCTCGATCTCGTGGTGGTCCTCGGGCTGGCCGAGGGCACCTTTCCGGCGGCGGTGCGGGACGACTCGCTGCTCCCCGACCACGAGCGGGCCGCCACCGCCGGCGAGGTCGGGCTGCGGGCCGACCGGGTGGAGCGCCAGCACCGCCACCTCCTGGCCGCGCTGGCCGGCGCCCGCCGCCAGGTGCTCTGCGTCCCTCGGGGTGACCTCCGCCGCAGCGCCGACCGCACGCCGTCGCGGTGGGTCCTCGACCTGGCCGCGGCGATCGACGGCGCCGAGCGCTGGTGGACGAAGGACCTGCTCCAGAGCCGGGCGGACTGGGTCCGGCACGTGGCCTCGTTCGACGCAGGGCTGCGGACGCTGCCGGTGCCGGCCACCGCCCAGGAGCACCGCCTCCGCGGCCTGCTGGCGGCGGGCGGCGACCTGTCGCTCGCCGAGGACGCCACGACCACCCGCGGCGCCGAGGTGATCCGGCAGCGGCGGAGCGATGCCTTCACGCGCTTCGACGGCAACCTGGCCGGCGTCGCGGTGCCGTCCCCGGTCGACCGCGTCACCTCGCCGACCCGCCTCGAGCGCTGGGCCTCCTGCCCTCACGCCCACCTCGTCGAGGACCTGCTGCGGGCGCCGGCGATCGAGAACCCCGAGGACGCGCTGATGATCACGGCGCTCGACCGGGGCAGCCTGGTGCACGAGGCGCTGGAGCGGTTCCTGGCGGACGTCCTCGCCCGACCGGAGGCGGACCGCCCCGCTCCGCACGTGCCCTGGTCCACCACGGACCACGAGCGGCTCGAGGACATCGGCGCGGCGCTGTGCGACCAGTACGAGGCGCTCGGCCTCACCGGGCGGCCGATCTTCTGGCGGCGCGACCGGCGGCGCATCCTCGACGACCTCGGCCGCTTCCTGATCGAGGACTCCCGCCATCGGGCGGCGTCGGGCACCTCGCCCCTGGCCGTGGAGCTCGGCTTCGGGTTCGGGGACCTCGACGCGGTGTCCGTCCCGCTGCCCGACGGCCGCTCGGTGCGCGTGCGCGGCCGGGCCGACCGGCTCGACCTGGGCGCCGACGGCACCATCCACGTGGTCGACTACAAGACCGGCTCGTCGCGCTACACGCGCATCTCCGAGCAGGACCCGATCGCGGCGGGCACGAAGCTCCAGCTGCCGATCTACGGGCTGGCGGGGCGGCTGCATCGCGGTGACGAGACGGCCCCCGTGCGGGCGGACTACTGGTTCGTCACGACCCGGGGCGAGTTCCGGCGCATCGGCTACGACGTGACCGACGCGGTGCTCGAGCTCACCAGCACCACGGTGGGCACGATCGTCGACGGGATCGAGCGCGGGGTGTTCCCGCCGCACCCGCCCGCCACGGCGTCCACGGCGAACGTGTTCCGGGTCGAGTGCGAGGTGTGCGATCCCGACCGCCTCGGCACGGTGGAGCTGCGGGGCCACTGGTCCCGCAAGCGGCACGATCCCGCGATGGCCGCCTACGCCCAGCTGGCCGAGCCGCTCGAGGACGCGGAGGTGGTGGCGTGACCGCCGCTCCCCCGGACCAGGCCGCCCGCGACCGCATCGCCACCGACCTCGGCTCCACCCTCTTCGTGGAGGCCGGTGCCGGGTCCGGCAAGACCACCGCGCTGGTGGGCCGGGTGGTCGCGCTCGTCGCCACCGGCACCGCCGAGCTCCGGTCGATCGCGGCGATCACGTTCACCGAGAAGGCCGGCGCCGAGCTCCGGGATCGCATCCGCGCCGAGCTGCAGCTCCGGGCCGCCGATCCGGACGGGTCCGCGGACGAGGTGCAGCGGTGCCACGACGCGCTCGGGCAGCTCGACGGCGCCGCCATCGGCACGCTCCACGCCTTCGCGCAGCGCATCCTGACCGAGCACCCCGTCGAGGCGGGCCTCCCTCCGAGGATCGACGTGCTGGACGAGGTCTCCTCGGGCGTGGCCTTCGACCGCCGGTTCAGCCGGGCGCTGGACGAGCTCCTCGACGACCCGGCGCTGGAGCGCACGCTGCTGCTCCTCCACGCGGCGGGCGTCGACCCGAAGAAGCTCCGGGCGCTCGCCCAGGCCTTCGACGACGCGTGGGACCTCGTCGAGGCCCGCATCCCCGACGTGGCCCCCGACCCGCCGCCCGTGGCGGCCGGCCTGCCGGCCATCCGCGCCGAGCTGCGGGCCCTGGTCGAGCTGGCCGAGGAGTGCATCGACCCGACCGACAAGCTCCTCGCCCGCGTCCACGAGATCGCGGACTACGTGGGCCTCCTCGAGGCCGCCGACCCGGACGATCTCGACCTCATCGAGGTCCTCGGCCTCGGCGCCGCCACCGTCCGGGCGGGCAACCTCGGCCGGGCCGGGTCGTGGCGGAACGGCTGCAAGCCGCAGGTCGTCGAGCGGATCGCGGCCGTGGCCGACGCCGTGGAGGCCGCCCGACGGGTCGTGCTCGAGGCCTGCGCGCGCCGCCTCGGCGCCGCCATGCGCCGGCACACCCTCGACGCCGCCCACGCCCGCCGACGGGCCGGCGAGCTGGAGTTCCACGACCTCCTCGTCCTCGCCCGCAAGGTCCTCAGCGACCCGCAGCAGGGCGGCGTGGTCCGCGCCAGCCTCCAGGAGCGCTACCAGCGGCTGCTGCTCGACGAGTTCCAGGACACCGACCCGATCCAGATCGAGCTGGCGGTCCGCATCGCCGCTGCGGATCCCCGGGCGGCGGACGCGAGCGGCTGGCTCGACATCGACGTCGCCCCGGGGCGGCTGTTCGTCGTCGGCGACCCCAAGCAGTCGATCTACCGGTTCCGCCGGGCGGACATCAGCACGTTCCTGGCCGCCCGGCAGCGGTTCGCACCGTCCGAGGGCGGGGCGATCGGCCTGACCGCCAACTTCCGCACGGTGGCCCCGGTCATCGACTGGGTCAACGCCACCTTCGACCAGCTCATGGGCGAGCCGCCGGAGGAGGAGGTCCCGGTCCCGTCGCAGCCGGAGTACGTGGCGCTGGACCCCGAGCGCGGGCCCGTGCCGGTGGGCCCGGCCGTCGCGGTGGTCGGGACCCACGCCCACCCGATCGGCACCAAGGCGGACGGGCTCCGCTCGGCCGAGGCGGCCGACGTGGCGCACGCCATCACCGTCGCCCTCCGCGAGCGGTGGGCGGTCAAGGACGGGACGGACGACGACGGACGCGAGCGGTGGCGCGACCCCAGGCTCGGCGACATCACCGTCCTCGTGCCCGCCCGCACCTCCCTCCCGTTCCTCGAGCAGGCGCTGGAGGCGGCCCGCATCCCGTTCCGCACGGAGTCGAGCTCGCTCGTCTACGCCAGCCGCGCCGTGCGCGACCTGCTGATGGTGCTCCGCGCCGCGGACGACCCCACCGACCACCTCCGCATCGTCAGCGCGCTGCGCACGCCGCTGCTGGCCTGTGGCGACGACGACCTGTTCCGCTACAAGGTCCTGCGCAAGGGGTCGTGGAGCTACAACGGCCCCACCGGCCCCGATGCGGACGCAGGGCCCGTGGACGAGGGCCTGGCCCTCCTCCGCTCGCTGCACGAGGAGCGGCACTGGCGCTCCCCCGCCGAGCTGCTCGACCGGATCGTGCGGGACCGCCGGGCCCTCGAGCTCGGGTTCGCCGAGGGCCGGCCCCGGGACGTGTGGCGGCGGATCCGGTTCGTCGTCGACCAGGCGCGGGCCTGGAGCGAGGCGACCGGCGGCAGCCTGCGGGCCTACCTCCACTGGGTCGACCAGCAGACCGTGGAGGGCGCCCGGGTCACCGAGGCGGTCCTCCCCGAGACCGACGACGACGCCGTGCGCATCATGACCATCCATGCGGCGAAGGGCCTCGAGTTCCCGATCACGATCGTGTCCGGCATGTCGACCAAGCCGCAGGCCCGCCCGAGCCCCGTCGAGGTCGTGTTCCCCCGGGACACCGACGGGGTCGGCTACAAGCTCGGCAAGGACGTCGTCACCGAGGAGTTCGAGGCCTGGAAGCCCATCGACGAGCAGATGGGCTACGACGAGCGCATCCGCCTCCTCTACGTGGCCTGCACGCGGGCCTGCGACCACCTCGTCGTCTCGCTGCACCGCGCCGAGCGGCGCGAGCCCGCGAAGACGCTGAGCGCCCGGAGCAACGCCGAGCTCCTCCTCGCGGGGATGGGCGACCGGCTCGCGGAGCTGGAGGACGTCGGCGGCGACGCCGTGCCCCTCGAGGCCGACCCGCTGGCCGTGCCGTCGGCACCGGAGCCCTTCGCGACCTGGGCGGCCGAGCACGCGGCCGCCCTCCACGCGGCGGCCCGGCCCGGCGCCGTCGCCGCCACCGCGCTCACCGACGAGGGCGTGCCCGACCTCGGCCACGAGCCGGCCCCTGCCGAAGCACCCCCGGCCGACCCGGATCGCATCCCGTCGTTGTTCGACCTCCTCGACGACGGCGACCCGGGCCCGCTGGAGCCGACCGACCTCCTCCTGGCCGACGAGGCCGACCCCGGCCTCCAGAAGCGGCAGCGCGACCTCGACCTGCCGCCGTGGCTCAAGGGCCGGTACGGCACCGCCGTGGGCAGCGCCGTCCACGGCGTGCTGCAGACGATCGACCTCGCCACGGCCGAGGGGCTGGACGCCGCGGTGGCCGCCCAGTGCCAGGCGGAGGCGGTGCCGGACCGGGCCGACCTGGTCCGCGAGCTGGTGCTGGCCGCCCTCGGCTCCGAGGTGGTGCGGGCGGCCGCCGCCGCCCCGCACTGGCGCGAGGTGTACGCCTGCACGCCGATCGGCGGCCGGCTGCTCGAGGGGTACGTCGACCTCCTCTACCGGAGTGCCGGGGGGCTGGTGGTCGTCGACCACAAGACCGCCGACACCACGAGCGACGAGGAGCTCGACCGCCGGGTCCACGGCTACCGCCTCCAGGGCGCCGCCTACGCGCTCGCCGTCGCGCAGGCCACGGGCGAGCCCGTCGTGCGCGTCACGTTCCTGTTCCTCACGCCGGGCGGGGCGGTCGAGCGAGACCTGCCCGACCTCGCGGCCACCATCGCAGAGGTGGAGCGGCTGGTGGAGGACGGGGCCGAGCTCGTCGTCGCCTGACCGGTAGCGTCGCCCGGATGCCCCTCCTCGTCGCTCCCGGTGCCTCGGGCCTGCGCCGGGGCACGGTCCAGGCGGGCGGGATCCTCCTGGTGTCCACCGGGGTGGCGCTGACGATCCGTGCCGAGCTCGGGGTGGCTCCCTACGACGTCGTCACGACCGGCATGCACGAGCGCTTCGGCATCCCGATCGGGCTGGCCGCGGTCCTCCTCCCGATCGCGTTTGTCCTGGGTGGCCTGGCGCTCGGCGGCCGGGTCGGGGTGGGGACGCTCCTCGACGTCGCCTTCGTGGGGCCGCTGATCGGGCTCGCCCTCGTGCTGGTCCCCGAGGTCGAGCCCATGGCGCCGCGCCTCGCGCTGTACGCGATCGGGTTCGTCGGCATCACCGCGGGGATCGTCCTGGTGATCGTGCCGGACCTCGGCGCCGGACCGGCCGAGGTGCTGATGCTCGCGGTGGCCGACCGCGGGCGGCCGCTCGCGCCCGTCCGCACCGCGATCGAGCTGGCCTGCGTCAGCCTCGGGTTCGCGATGGGCGGCCAGGTCGGGATCGGCACGCTCGTGTTCGCGGTGCTGATCGGGCCCTCGCTGCGCAGGGCCCTGACCTTCGCCGGCTACGACGCGGACGCGGCGGCCACCCGCAGCGACGCCGCGACCCCCGGGGTGTAGCGGATGCCGAGCGACACCTCCGCCGCGCTCGAGCGGGCCGTGGCCGCCCTGCCGTCGGGCGTGCTCCGCGAGGGGCAGCTGGAGATGGCCGAGGCGGTCACCGTGGCCGTCCGCACCAAGCGGCACCTCGCGGTGCAGGCGGGCACGGGCACCGGCAAGACGCTCGCCTACCTCGTGCCGGCCATCCTCAGCGGCCAGACCACGGTGGTGGCCACCGCCACCAAGAACCTCCAGGACCAGCTGGCCGGGAAGGACCTCCCGTTCCTGCAGGCCCACCTCGACCGGCCCTTCTCGTGGGCGGTGCTCAAGGGCCGGTCCAACTACCTCTGCATGCAGCGGCTGAGCGAGCTCGGCGCGAAGGACGACCGGGGGGAGCAGCTCGGCCTGGACGGCGTGGCCGAGCGGGCCCCGAAGGAGGAGCTCCTGCAGCTGGCGACCTGGGCGGGCCGGACCCACTCGGGCGACCGGGCCGACCTCGACGTGGAGGTGTCCGACGCCGCGTGGGCGGCGGCCAGCGTGAGCGCCCGCGAGTGCCCGGGCGCCAGCCGCTGCCCGTCGGGCTCGAGCTGCTTCGCGGAGGAGGCCCGCCAGCGGGCGGCGGACGCCGACGTCATCGTGGTCAACCTGCACCTGTACGGCCTCGACCTCAACGCCGGGGGCGTGATCCTCCCCGAGCACGACCTGGTGATCGTCGACGAGGCCCACCAGCTGGAGGACACCGTGTCGGCCACCTGCGGCGTGGAGCTGACCGCCGGGCGCTTCGTCGACCTCGCCCGTCGCACCCGCGGGGTGGTCGCCGACGACCGGCTGGCGGCCGGCATCGACGACGCCGGGCGGATCCTCGTCGAGGCGCTCCGGCCCTACCGGGACAAGCGCCTGAAGGGCGAGCTCCCACACGACCTCGGCGGCGCCATCACGGTGGCCCGCGGCCGGGTCGAGCAGGTCCTCGCCGCCGCCCGCGCGGTGCCGTCGAGCGCGCCCGACGACTCCCGGGCGCGGGCGCTCCGCCTCCAGCAGTCCGCCGGCGCGCTCATCGAGGACCTCGGCGTGGTGGAGCAGGTGACGTCCAGCCAGGTCGTGTGGGTGGAGGGCAGCGACAGCAACCCGATGCTCCGGGTCGCCCCGCTCGACGTGGCGGGCCTGCTCCACGACGCGCTGTGGAGCCGGCGGACCGCGGTCCTCACCAGCGCCACGCTCCCGGCCCGGCTGCCCAGCCGACTCGGGGTGCCCCAGGGCGGGGTCACCGAGCTCGATGTGGGGAGCCCCTTCGACTACGGGGAGCAGGCCGTCCTCTACTGCGCGGCGCACCTCCCCGACCCCAGGGCCAGCGGGTACCTCGCGGCGCTGGCCGACGAGCTGGCCGGGCTGATCGAGGCGGCCGGCGGTCGCACCCTGGCCCTGTTCACCAGCTTCCGGGTGCTCGACGAGATGGCCGCCGCCCTCGAGGGTCGCGTCGACGTGCCGATCCTCACGCAGCGGTCCGCCGCGAAGGGGCGGCTGATCGAGGCGTTCGCGGCCGACCCGGCCACCTGCCTGTTCGCCACCATGGGGTTCTGGCAGGGCATCGACGTCCCGGGCGAGTCCTGCAGCCTCGTCGTCATCGATCGCATCCCGTTCCCGCGCCCGGACGAGCCGCTCCTCCAGGCCCGCCGTGAGCAGGCCGGCGCCGACGCCTTCCAGCGCATCGACCTCCCCCGGGCCACCACGCTCCTGGCCCAGGGGGCCGGCCGCCTGATCCGGTCCTCCACCGACCGTGGCGTGGTGGCCGTCCTCGACCCCCGCCTCGCCACCGCCACCTACCGCTGGGACGTCGTGAGCGCCCTGCCGCCGATGCGGCGGACCAAGGACCCCGACGTCGCCCGGGAGGCCCTTCGCCGCATCCGCGACGGGGCGGCCGTGACCGACGGGGACACCCTTTTGGGTAGGCCCTCCCAATGACCGGTCCGAGCACGCTCCCCCCGTCGCCCGCGCTCGAGCGCAAGCGCGCGCAGCTGGTTGTCACCCGGCGACGGGCCACCCTCCTGCTCGCCGTGGTCACGTGCATCTTCGTGGCGACCGTGGTGGCGGGGGCCGACGACGGATCGCTCCTCGGGTACGTGCAGGCCGGGGCCGAGGCGTCCATGGTCGGCGGGCTGGCCGACTGGTTCGCCGTCGTCGCCATCTTCCGCCACCCCCTGGGTCTGCCGATCCCGCACACGGCGATCATCCCGGAGCGCAAGGAGCAGTTCGGCGAGACGCTCGGCGAGTTCATCCAGTCCAGCTTCCTCACCCCCGACGCCGTGGCCGAGCGGGTGCGGGCGGCCGACGTCGGCGGCCGGGTCGCCCGTTGGCTGGCCGAGCCCGCCAACGCGGACCGCCTCGCCGGGCACGTCGCCGACGCTGCCGTGCAGGTGGCGGACCTCCTGAAGGACGAGGACGTGCAGGCCGCCTTCGACGGGGCCGTGCGCAGCCGCCTCGAGTCCGCGCCGATCGCTCCGCTGGCGGGCAAGGCGCTCGACGTGCTCACCCGGGGCGGGCGCCACGACCAGCTGGTGGACGCCGCGCTGGCCGGCCTGGCCCGCTACTTGGACCAGCACCGCGGCGAGCTCCACGACCGCTTCGAGCAGTCGTCGCCGTGGTGGCTCCCGGGCGCCGTGGAGGACCGGATCTTCACCCGGCTCCTCGACGGGGCCCGCACGGTCCTCGACGAGATGGTGCGAGACCGGGGCCACGACCTCCGCCGCCTGCTCGACGAGCGCTTGGGCTCGCTCGCCCAGGAGCTCCAGACCTCGCCGGAGCTCCGCGCCCGCGGCGACCAGCTGGCCCGGGACCTGCTCGACCAGCCCGAGCTGCGGGAGTGGATCGCCGGGCTGTGGGCCGACGCCAAGGCCACCCTGCGCACCCAGGCCGCCGACCCGACCTCGGAGATGCGGCGCGCCCTCTCGCGGGCGATCTCGACCGCCGGCCAGCGCCTGCTCGACGAGCCCGCCCTCGGCGTGATGGTGGACAACGGGGCGGAGCAGGCGGCCCGCTACGTCGTGGACCACTTCGGCGGCGAGATCACCAACCTGGTGAGCACCACGATCTCCCGCTGGGACGGCGAGGAGACGGCCGAGCGCCTCGAGCTCCTCCTCGGGCCCGACCTGCAGTTCATCCGCATCAACGGCACGGTGGTCGGCGGCCTGGCCGGCCTGTGCCTGCACGCGATCGCGCAGCTCCTCGGCTAGTAGCCGAACCGCTCCATCGCGGCGGGACGGCTCTGCCAGTCCTTGTCGACCTTCACGAGGAGCTCGAGGTAGGTGCCCTCCGGCAGCTGCTCGCGAACGGCGATGCCCACCTTCTTGAGGACCTCGCCCTTCTTGCCGATCACGATCGGCTTCTGCGACTCGCGCTCGACGAGGATCTCGCAGCGGACGTAGGGCCAGTCCCACTCCGTCACCCGGGCGGCGATCGAGTGCGGCACCTCGTCGCGGGTGATCCGCAGGAGCTGCTCGCGCACGAGCTCGGCCACCCAGAACGCCTCGGGCACGTCGGTGACCATGTCGTCGGGGAAGTACTGCGGGCCGTCCGGCATCTTGGCGACGAGGTGGGCCACCAGCTCCTCGACCCCCGTGCCCGTCTTCGCCGAGACCGGGAAGTAGGCGGCCAGCTCCAGCGTGCTGGCCGCCTCCAGCTGCGCCAGCACCGCCTCCGGCGACGCCCGGTCGACCTTGTTGACGATGCAGATGCCGTCCTTCGGCACCAGGTCGGCGACCCACTGGTCGCCGCGGCCCATCGGCTGGGTGGCGTCCAGCACGAAGCACACCACGTCCACGTCGGCCATCGACCCCTGCGCGGTGGCGTTGAGCCGCGTGCCGAGCGCCGTGCGTGGCTTGTGGATGCCGGGCGTGTCGACGAACACGACCTGGGCATCGTCCTGCGGCCGGGTGAGCGCCCCCATGATCCGGGTGCGGGTGGTCTGGGGCTTGTCCGAGGTGATGGCCACCTTGGTGCCCAGGATCTGGTTCAGCAGCGTGGACTTCCCCACGTTGGGGCGGCCGACGAAGGTCACGAAGCCGGAGCGCATCAGGAGCGCCGCACGATCCGCACGCGGCCGATGCGCCGCCCCTGCACCCGCTGCGCGGTCAGCTCCCAGCCGTCGACCACGACCCGCTCCCCGTTGGCCGGGACGTGGCCGAGCTCGGACAGCAGGAGGCCGCCGACCGTGTCCCAGTCGCCCTCCGGCAGCTGGGCGTGCAGCAGCTCGTTCACCTCGTCGAGGGGGAGCCGGGCGTTGACCCGCACGCCGCCGTCGGGGAGCGGCTCGACCATCGGGTCCTCCACGTCGAACTCGTCCACGATCTCGCCGAGCAGCTCCTCGATGATGTCCTCGAGGGTGACCAGCCCGGCGGTCCCGCCGTACTCGTCGACGACGATCGCCATGTGGAACCGGTCCTGCTGCATCTCGCGCAGCAGGCCCGACACGCGCTTGGTCTCCGGGACGAAGCGGGCCGGACGGGCGAGGTCGGCGACCACGCCCTCCTCGCCGCCGTCGCGCTCGGCCCGCATGAGGTCCTTGGCGTGGACGACGCCGACGATGTCGTCGATCCCTCCGGCGCTGACGGGGATGCGGCTGTAGCCGTTGAGGATCACGACCTCCATCGCGTCGGCGATGCGGAAGTCGGCGGTGACCGTCACCATGTCGGGCCGCGGCACCATCACCTCGCGCACGACGGTGTCGCCGAGCTCGATGACCGACTCGATCAGCGCCCGCTCCTCGGCCTCGATGATCTCCTCCTCCACGGCGAGGTCGGCGACCGCGAGGAGCTCCTCCTCCGAGGTGTACGGGCCGCGCTTGAGGCCCTTGCCCGGGAGCATCACGTTGGTGAGGCCGATCAGGCCGCGCGACAGGAGCCGGAGCGGAGGGAGGCCGGCGAGCAGCGCCACGGGCCGGGCCGACGCCAGCGCGGCCCGGTCGGTGTGCTGGATGGCCCAGGTCTTGGGCGCCACCTCGGCGACCACGAAGAAGAGGGTGACGTTGATCGCGGTGGCCCCCACCACGCCCCAGCCACCCAGGAGCCTGGCCGCCAGCACGCCGAGGAGCGTGGACTGCACGAGCTGCGTCGACAGCACCACGAGCAGGACGGGGTTGAGCCACTCCTGGTGCTCCACCAGCCCGACGAGGATCTCGCCCCGCCGCCCGGACGTCTCCGCCAGCGCCTGGGCCTTCGCCTTGGACACGCGGGTGAGCGCCGTCTCCGCCACCGACAGCACGATCGCCGCCAGGAAGAGCACCACGACCGCGACCGCGATCCCCGCGTTGGCACTCACGGGTGCCGCCGTCGGGAGGCCCGCCGCGAGCCGTCGGCCCCCGGTGCCGGGCGGAGCAGCTGCGATCTCGGTCGCGGGCGGCGCTCGCTCATGTCCGGTGGTGGAACCGGTCGAGGAGGTCGCGCTCGCGGGCCTGCATCGCGGCCGTCTCCTCGGGTTCGGCGTGGTCCATGCCGAGCACGTGCAGCACGCCGTGCACGACCAGGAGCGCCAGCTCGTCGTCGTAGCTGCCCGCGTGGGTCGGGGCCTGTCGGGCGGCGACGGCCGGGCACACGACGACGTCGCCGAGCAGCAGGGGCAGCTCGCTGAGCTCCGGCGGCTCGCGGTCGGGGCCGGTGCTCCCGGAGTCCGGCCAGCGCCCGGCGTCGATCGGGTCGTCGATCGGGAAGGCCAGGACGTCGGTGGGGCCCTCCTTGTCCATGTAGCGCTGGTTGAGGTCGGCGATGACGTCCTCCGCCACGAAGAGGAGCGACAGCTCGGCCTCGCCCCGCACCCCGGAGTCGAGCAGCACGGCCTTCGCCAGCTCCACCCACCGGGCGAGCTCGACCGGCTCGTCCTGCTGCTCGTCCACGCCGAACACCTCGACGTCGCCCTCGGGAGGTCGCCGACGCCGACGCGCCATGCCGGGCAGGTGCGGCAGCTCGTCGGGCTCCATGCCCTCCGGGAGCTCGCGCGGATCCGGCCGATCCGGCCCCTCGACGTCGCCCATCAGGACGGTGGCGGGGTGGCCCGCTCGTAGGCGTCGACGATGTCCTGCACGATGCGGTGGCGCACCACGTCGGCGCTCGAGAGGTGGACCCACGACAGCCCGTCGATCCCCGTGAGGATCGGCTCGAGGCCGCCGAGGCCGCTGCGACCGCCGGCCACGTCGACCTGCGTCGTGTCGCCGGTGACGACGGCCTTCGACCCGAACCCGATGCGGGTCAGGAACATCTTCATCTGCTCGGGGGTCGTGTTCTGCGCCTCGTCGAGGATGATGAAGGAGGAGTTGAGCGTGCGGCCGCGCATGAAGGCGAGCGGCGCCACCTCGACCGCGCCGCGCTCGAGCAGCTTGGCCCCCTGCTCGGTGCCGACCATGTCGTGGAGCGCGTCCCAGAGGGGACGGAGGTACGGGTCGACCTTCGCCATGAGGTCGCCGGGGAGGAAGCCGAGCCGCTCCCCCGCCTCGACGGCCGGCCGGGTGAGGATGATCCGGTCGACCTCCTTGGCCAGCAGCGCCTGCACGGCCATCGCCACCGCGAGCCAGCTCTTGCCGGTGCCGGCGGGGCCGAGCGCGAAGGTCACGACGTTGTCGCGCACCGCATCGACGTAGCGCTTCTGGCCGCTCGACTTGGGTCGCACGGGGCGCCCGCGGGCGGGGCGGAGGATCTCCGAGGTCAGCACCTCCGACGGGCGGACGTCGTGGCGGACCATGTCGACGCTGCGCCGCACCGTGCTGGCGTCCAGCTGGTGGCCCTGCTCGACGAGCACGACCAGGTCCTCGAACAGGGCGGCGACGCGCTCGGCGTCGGGTCCCTCGCAGGCGATCTCGTTGCCGCGCACGTGGACGGTGACGTCGGGGAAGGCGGCCTCGACCGCCCGCAGGACCTCGTCGCGCGGCCCCAGGAGGGCGGGCATGAGGTGGTTGGCGGGGACGGAGATCCTGACCTGGGTGCTCGACAAGTGTGGGATCAGCCCTTGACGGAAGTATCGGGGTAGAGGTGCTCGAGGCTGCCGGGCTCGATGCGGGACGACTCGATGAACGAGTCGACGTCGGTGAGCTTGAGGCGGATGACCCGACCCAGGCGGTACGCGGGGAGATCGCCCTGATCGATGAACCGGTAGAGGGTGCGGGCGGTCACCCCGAGGCGCTTGGCGGCGTCCTGCGACGACAGCCACGTGGCATCCGGCGACCCCTGCGCGGCGTCCGGAGGTAACGAGGCCATGTGGAGAGGGTACACCCGCCTCCCTGCGTTTCGACCCCTTCCAAACCGGGCCGGATCAGGCCGAGAGGGTCTGCAGGAACACGACCCGACGGCCCGCGTCGAGCCGCTCGAAGGCCGCCGCGAGCGCCTTCGCCGTGTACGTCGGCTCGCTGCGGAGGCCCAGGCCGGCGGCCCGCTCCGCCGCCGCCGTCCCCTCCGCGGTGGGGTGCCCGTAGCCGGGTCCGAACCAGCGGCCGTCGATCGTCCACCGGGCAGGGGGAGGCAGCCCGCCGCCCAGGGCGAGCAGCGAGCGCACACCCGTCTCGATGCCGCGCAGGACCGGCCCGTTGGTCACGATCCGGTCCGCCACCCGCACCGCCACCACCGTGGCGTGGCGCCAACCGGCCAGGGCCACGCCCACCGAGAGCCCGACCGACGACCCCCCGCTGCCCAAGGCCACCACCACGTCGTCGGGCTCGTCCCACCCCTCGGCGGCGAAGCGATCGGCCAGCTCGAGCCCGGCGCCCACGTACCCGAGGACGCCCACCGGCGTGGAGCCGCCCGGCGTGATCAGCGTGCCCCCGCGCCGCGCCAGGCGGGACCACCGCTGCGCGAGGACGAACGGCATGGCCGTCGACGACGGCGCCATCACCGAGGTCACGCCGAGTGCCTCCGCCTTCGCCGCCATCGCCGCCACGTGGTCGGTCATCGGCTGGTCGAACCGCACCGCCTCCACCTCGAGCCCGAGCTGCCGCGCGTGCACCGCGGTGGCGACGACGTGGTGGCTGCCGATGGCGCCGGCCGTCAGGACCGTGCCGCGCCGACGGGCGGCGATGGCGAGCAGGTGCTCCAGCTTGCGGACCTTGTTGCCGCCGTAGCGGCCGTCGCTCAGGTCGTCGCGCTGGACCCAGAGGCGGTCCGCCACCCGGTCGACCGGCGTGGGGAGCCCGTCGGCGAGGGGCACGAACGGCACGAGGTCCGCCAGGCGCGGGAGGCGGGCGAAGAGCGCACGATCGTCGACGCCGGCGCTCACGTCCCCGGCCAGCGACCGGGGTTCATCCGCCGCTCGGGGTCGAGCGCGTCGCGCACGCGGCTGAGCAGGGCCACGAAGCCCGGGTCCGCGTGCTCGACGATCTTGCGGGCCGCCTCACCCGACGCCTTGTACGGCACGTAGCCGTGGGCCAGGACGATGTCGGCCAGCTCGGCCATGCACGCCCGCACGCGGCCGACCTCCTCCTCGTCGGCCCGGTCGAAGCAGGCCACGTAGCGCAGCACGTGGTAGCGACCACCCTCCATCGGCCGGGCGACGAGGAACGGGGGTAAGCCGTGCCGCTCCAGGGCGGCGAGGCCGGCCTCGGCGCCGGCCACCCACGCGGCGGGCGGCCCGTAGGAGCCGACCCACGCCAGGCCCCCGCCGGGGAAGTCCAGGAGGAAGTCCAGCGTGGTCGGCAGCTCCGCCAGCTTCGCCATCCCCGGCATCAGCTCGACGAGGTGCGACACCTCGAAGGGAGGGTCGACGCCGGCGTCGGCCAGGATCCCGCGGGCCAGGTCCCGCCGAGCGGCCAGCTCGGCCTCGGACGCGCCGGTCAGGTCGATGAACAGGAACGCCATGGGCTCGTCGTCGGCCCGCACCAGGTGGCGCGTCGCGCCGAAGAGGAGCTTGGCCGACGGCCACGTCATGCAGCCCACGTCGTCGACCGAGCCGGTCCGGGCCAGGGCCCGCATCGCGCGGTTGGCGGCCTCCAGCGACCAGCAGAACGCGAACCAGCGGCTTCGGTGGGCGGGCTTCGGCACGAGGGCGAGCCCGCCCCGCAGCACGATCCCCGTGGTCCCCTGCGTCGAGATGAACAGGCCGGTGAGGTCGGGCAGCGGGGCACGGGCGAACCACCCGTCGACCACGCCGCCGGTGCCGGTCCGCACGACGGTCCCGTCGGCCAGCACCGCCTCCACGCCGGTGAGCCACCGACCCATCGCGCCGCCCGGCAGCGACAGGTTGTTGAGGCCGTCGAGCAGCGCGTTCATCAGCACCGACGTGAAGGGCGGCGCGAACGGGTACGTGTACGCGAGCTCCGGGTGGTGCGCGTCGAGGTGGGCCTTCAGCTGCTCGAACGTCACGCCCGGCTCGACGATCACGGTCCTCGTGTCCTCGTCGACCTCGAGGTGGTCGAGGCGCTTGAGGTCCATCACGACGCCGCCCTGCGGGATGGCGATGCCGGCCACGTTGTACCCGGCCACTACGGGCGTGATGGCGACGCCCTCCGCGGCCGCCCAGCGGGCGATCGCCACGACCTCCTCGCGCGATCCGGGGGTGACCGTGAGGTCGGCCTTGCCGGCGGGCTGCTCGGTGATGTCCTCGAGCCAGTCGGCCGGGTCGTGGACGTGGTCCTCGCCGACCAGCTCGGCCAGCGCCGCCCGCATCACGGCCGCTTGACGCGCAGGCTGCTGATCTCGCGTACGAGGTGCCCCGTCGCGAGCTGCAGGAGCGGCTCGACGTCGCCCTCCACCACCAGCACGGCGTCCGGGGCCACGCCGTTGTCGACGCGGATCGCGCCGCGCCCGATCCGCACGGTGGCCGACGTGCGGCCGGCGGTGATCGCGAACACGAGCGGGACGGGGAGGCCGAGCAGCGCGAGCCGCAGGCCCGCGTTGGCGAGGTAGGACGGCACCGCCCGGGCGAGCAGGTGGGCCAGCAGGTTCGCCTCGCCGGCGGGCGGCATGTCGATCTCCGGCACGGCCGGGGCCAGCGAGCGGAGCAGTCGGAACGAGCCGGCCAACGCCAGCATCGGGACCGCCACGGGCAGGGCGATGGCGACCGTGGCGACCTCGCTCGCCGCCTTCAGCGGATCGAGGGGGCGGCGGCGGGTGGCCCGGGCCAGGAGCCCGTCGACCGTGTTGCCCACCAGGTTGGCGACCTCGATCTGGGCGACCGTGGCTCGCAGGCCGCCCACGACCTCGGCGGGCAGCACGTCGAGCAGCGGCGTGGTGTCCAGCGGGTGACCGGCCTCGGCGGAGGCTCGGGCGTGCGCGAGCAGCACCTCCAGCACGTCGGCGGGGTCCTCGACCTGGCCGAGGTAGTCGGCCCACGAGCCGTGGATCCACGCGCAGTAGCGGCACCCGTTCACCTCGGTGACCGCGAGGATCACCTGCTCGCGGCTGCGGGCGTCGATCGGCGCACCGGGCAGGTACGAGCGCACCAGCCCGGGAAGGGTCCGCCCCAGCTCGACGAGCCAGGGCACGAGGACCGCAGGATCGGCGGTGCGGCGGTGGAAGGGGTCGCGATCGCGGTCGAGCACGAGCGCACGTTACTCAGGGCGCCGCGGCGAGCACCCGGACCCGGCCGGCGACCGGGTCGACCTCCACGAGCGCCCCGTCCGGGATGGCCGCCATCGCGCCGCCGGCACCGATCACCGCGCTCAGCCCCAGCTCACGGGCGATCACCGCGGCGTGCGAGAGCAACCCACCCTCCTCCACGACCACGGCGCCGGCGAAGGACAGCACCAGGTTGAACGCGGGCGTCGTGCCCGTCGCCACGAGGACGTCGCCCGGCTCGATGCGGGCCAGCGCGTCCGCCGGATCGGTGGCCACGCAGGCGCGGCCCCGGACCACCTGGGCTCCGATGCCGTCGCCGTCCAGGTCGCGGCGGCCGTCGATCGGCGCGGTGAAGGTGTCCCGCAGGACCAGCTGCGCGCGGGCGATCGTGCGCATCGGCAGGGGCAGCGCGTCGAGCGGGATGTCGACCCTCGGCCCGAGCTGCAGCGGTGGGACCAGCTGGGAGCGCCGCACCCGGTCGGCGGCCCGCTCGCGGACGGCCTCGGCGGACAGGTCCCCGCCGTCGAGGGCCGATCCCGTGAGCATCGCGACGAGCTCGTCGACGGTGACCTCGAGGGCGTGGTCCGGCTGGTGCAGCCGGCCCCGCTCGGCCAGCCGACGGCCGGCCGCCAGCATCGCCCGTCGCAGCAGGCCGACCGGCCAGGCACCGGTGAGCGCCCCGTTGTCGTCACGCATCCCGAACGTGGCCTGGGCGTCGCCGACGAGGCGCTCCAGCTCGGGCTGGTCCGCGGCGGGCACCATCGCCCGCAGCGCCTCCAGGTCGTCGCCCACCGCCCCGTCGCGCTCGGGCACGGGGCGGGCGAGGTTGACGACCAGCGCGGGCAGCTCGGCGAGGGTGAGCGAGTCCAGGTCGTACCCCGTGATGAGGCGACCGCCGAACTCGGCGAGGAACGCCTCGAGCTCCGCGCCGGCGATCGCCCGCAGCTCCTCGAGCGTGGCCGGAGGGGTGGGAGCAGCGGCCGCCGCCGCCCGGAGCGCGTCGAGGGCGGGGCCTCGCCCGACCGACGCGGGCGAGTGCCCGGTCAGGACGGCCAGCACCAGGTCGGTCGGCACGCCGCGGTCCTGGCACCACGCCAGGAGCAGGCCGGTCGGGATGAGGTCCGGGCCGTGGAGCGAGAAGTGGCGCCGGTACCCGTCCTCGGCCAGCGCCCGCGCCCGGAGCAGGTGGTCGGCCAGGGCGTCGGCGTCGGGCCCGTCGACGTCCTCCGCCTGCAGCGCGGCGCCGCGCCCGTGCCACTCGGCGCGCTCGGTCGCGTACCAGCGCTCGGCGTCCGCCAGCCAGGGCCGCGTCGCGAGCGCGCGCCGGGCGGCCTTGGTGCGCCGACGGAAGGCGGGGACGAGCCGGGCGGCGGCCCACAGGACCGGGCGGGGAGGCAGCGCGTTGCTGAACCCGCCCAGGAGCGGTCGGGGAGCCACGTACACGTGCCCGTGCACCGGTCGCACCTCCAGCGTCTCGACCGGCATGCCGTACTCGGCGAACGGGATCCGCTCCCCTGCCGGCATGGCCGCGCACAGCAGGCGCTCGTACTCCGGCGTGAGCGCGCGGGGGAAGTGGTCGCGCAGCGAGATCCACTCGCCCTTGGCGGGGGGTTCGAAGGTGACGGTCATGGGGTGGCCTCCGCGGTGGTGGCGTCGACGAGGACCCGCAGGCCCCAGAGCACGTAGGCGACGGCATCGTCGACGGGGATCCGGGCCTTGTCGTGCAGCTCGAGCAGCGCCGTCGACGACGTCAGGACGTCGGCCAGCGCGCTGAGGCGCTGCCCGGCGACGGAGGTGGGGTCCACCCCGATCTCCTCGAGGGCGGACCGCATGGCGGCCTGCTTGTCCTCCCAGCGCCGCCGTCGCAGCTCTCGCCCCAGGGGGGAGGCCAGCTGGTTGCGGGCCAGGCCAAGGTGCTCGCCGGCCAGCTCGTTCCAGGCGACCGGCAGGAGCCCGGCAAGGTCCTCGAAGGTCATGGGCTGGCGGCCGTCGACCGATCGGGCCCCCTCCGAGACGACGACCGCGGAGGCGTCGAGCAGCGCCTCCTTGTTCGGGAAGTACCGGTACACGGTCGCCACGCCGACGCCCGCCCGGCGGGCGACGGCCGGGACCGACACGGCCGCCGGGTGCTCCTCGGTGACGAGCTCGGCGACGGCCCGCACGATGCGCTCGCGCGTGTGGCGTCGGTGGTCGTCCCGGAGTGGCTCCGCCATCATGAGATGATTCATCTCATGATGAGACGGATCATGTCAAGGGGACCGACCCGGCCGGCGTGACGACCAGGAGCGCGGGGCAGCCGTCCGGCTCCGTGCGGGCGGCGAGCCCGGTGGCGCCCTCCACCCGCTCCGCCTGCGCCACGACCGGCGGGCGGCCCGGCTCCGTCGCCGCATAGACGAGCACCTCGCCCGTGGCGGGGCGGAGCACGGCCGGGCGGAGCCCCTCGCAGGCCCAGTCCCCCACCAGCACCTCGTCGCCCGTCCGGCCCACGACGGCCCGATGGCCGTCGACCTCCACGGCTCCGGCGGTGACCACCACCTCCGCAGGGCAGGCCTCCCCGCGCCCGACCGGTCGGCCGGCAGCGGCGACGCACACCGGCAGGGTGGACGCCGTCGACGTCGGAACGGGGGTGGTGACCGTCACCGCCGCGCGATGCGGCGGACGGGAGGACGGCGCGCCACCGCGCAGGATCACGAGCGAGATGGCCCCGCACAGCACGAGCGCCGCCGCCCCCGCCCGCAGGGGCACCGCCCGAGGTCGGCCCGGTGGAGCGGCCACCGCCGCGAGGTCGGCGGCCAACCGACGAGCGGTCGGACGCCGCTCGGGGTCCTCGTCGCACGCCCGTGCCAGCACGCCGGCCAGCCCCTCGTCGGGAGGGAGGAGCGACGCGAGGCCCCGGAGCACGCGGCCGAGCGCGGCGACGTCGTCGGCCGCGCTGGCGACCGTCGACGGCACGGCGCACAGGACCGGCAGGCCGTCGGCACCGATCGCGAGGTCGTCCAGCTCGAGGGCCCCGACCACGGCGCCCTCGGCATGCCGCCGGGCCAGCGTGTCGGCGACGCGGGCACCGATCGCCGCCAGCCGCGCGCCGCACACGACCCTCCCGGGGTCCAGCGGCAGCCCGGCGTGGGCAGTGACGAGCTCCCACCCCCCGTGTGCGGTGGGCCCATCGCGAACGACCGCGGCCACGCCGGGACCGGCCGCCTCCGTCAGCCCCGCGGCGCGCCGCCGCAGGCGCTCGACGTCCTCCCCCGTGGCGAGCCGGCGGACCACCGGCCTCCCCGCCTCCACCTCGACCGACGTCCGCAGTGCCATCGCTCGAATGTACCGAGATGCACTGTCGTTCCGTGAGCCCTCAGGCGGGCGAGCGGAGGCGGAGCGCGACCTCGTTGGCCAAGAGGCGGCCGTCGACGGTGAGGACGAGGCGCTCGGGGTCGTCGGGCGCCGGCGCCACCAGCCCGGGCAGCTCGGTGGCGTCGAGCGCGGCGGCGGGAACGCCCACCCGCGTGCGCAGCAGCAGCTGGAGCGCCTCCAGCGCGCGGCCGTCGCCGTCGAGCCGCTCGTCGGCCGCCTCCACGGTGTCGCCGGCGGCGACCGCGTCGATGTACCGGTCCGGCGTGCGCAGGTTCCAGAACCGGCGACCGTCCCGGTGCGAGTGCGAGGCACAGCCCAGCCCCTGGTACTCCCCCATCGTCCAGTACAGGAGGTTGTGACGGCACTCGTGCCCCGGCCGGGCCCAGTTCGAGATCTCGTACCAGTCGAGCCCGGCGGCGCCGAGCCGCTCGGTGGCGGCGAGGTACTTGTCGGCCTGGTCGTCGTCGTCGGGGTGACGGTCCGGGTCGGCGGCCAGGGGCGTGCCGGCCTCGACGGTGAGGGCGTAGGCCGACACGTGCGGCGGGTCGAGCGCGAGTGCGTCGTCGAGCGTCGCGCACCAGTCGGCGAGCGTCTCCCCGGCGCCTCCGTAGATCAGGTCGAGGTTGAACGTCGGCAGCCCCGCCCGCCGGAACACCTCGACAGCGCGCTCCACGTTGGCGCGGTCATGGGTGCGGCCCAGCGCCTGGAGCACGTGGGCGGACGTCGACTGCACCCCGAGCGAGATCCGGTTCACCCCGCCGGCGAGGTACGCGTCGACGAGCGCGTCGGTCACGTCGTCCGGGTTGCACTCCACGGTCACCTCGCAACCCGCCGCCCTCGGCACGCGCTCCAGCACCGCCATCAGCTCGGTCGGCGGGACCATGGAGGGGGTGCCGCCGCCCACGAACACCGAGGTGACCTCGGGCAGGCCGGCCGCCACGAGTCGGTCGGCGTCGGCGCGACAGGCGCCGAGGTACGCGTCGGTCAGGTGGTGGCGGTCGGTCCAGGTCGCGAAGGAGCAGTAGTCGCAGCGCGCGGCGCAGAACGGGACGTGGACGTACAGGCCGAAGGGCACCTCCCCATCGTGCCGTACGGGTCCCTCAGAGCGTCGGGAACGTGACCCCGAGCTCGTCGAGCCGGCTGAACACCTTCGTCGGCGTGACGTCGAGGATGCAGGCGAGCGCGAAGAGGTCGTCCCGGCGCACGGTGAGCACCTGGCCGTTGAAGTCGCCCCGCTGGACCTGGATGAGCCGGACGAAGCGCGTGAGCAGCTCGCCCTGCTGGCCCTCCACGCGGCTCAGCGCGCCGAGGGCGATCCGGACGGGGATGCCGGCGTCGGGGGCCACCGCGTCGACCTCGATGCCGCCGTCGCCCGGGCGCGGGCCGAAGGCCGGTCCGTCGTCCCCGGGGAGCAGCTGGTCGACCGGAACGCCGTAGAAGCGGGCCAGGCGCTGCAGGCGGGCGACGGAGATCGCCCGTTCCCCTCGCTCGTAGGCGCCGAGCACCGAGGCCTTGAACTCCTCGCCCGAGCGCGCTTCCACGTCCTGCAGCGAGAGCCGCTGCTGTCCGCGGATGGCCCGCAGCCGCGCACCTACGGTCACCGCGTACCGACGATCGGCGAGACCGCCTTCGATCGCGTGCATTCGCCCTCCCAGCCCTGCCCGGTCGGTGCAGCCCCGCTCATCGGCGATGCACCGTTGCCCACCGGCACGTTGTGTGACGAAACCTATTACCTCAGGTAGCCCCGAGGGAAGTCATGCCGTCCGGTGCCGATCGGCGAGCAGCGCCCCCGCGGTGATGGCGGCGGTCTCGGCCCGCAGCACGTGCGGACCGAGGGCCACCCGCGCGGTGGTGTCGGCGAGCTCGCCCGGCGCCCAGCCGCCCTCCGGCCCCACGAGGACCGTCGTGTGGTCCGGCCCCAGGGCGGCTCCCCCGCGGTCGGCCACGGCCAGGCCCGGGCCCTCGGCGGCGAGCAGGTCGGCCAGCTCGACGACGTCGTCCACCACGGGGAGCCACGGGCGGTGCGACTGCGCGGCGGCCGAGCGGGCCACCAGGCGCAGCCGCGCCACGGCCTTGGCCGCCTTCGCCTCGTCCCAGCGCACGACGGACCGCTCCGCTCGGAACGGGACGATGCGATCGATGCCGAGCTCGGTGAGCTTCTGGACGACGAGCTCGGGCTTGTCGCCCTTCACCAGTGCGAACCCGACGGCGAGCGACGGCGTCGGGTCCTCGGCCACCTCGACCGGTCCGACCGGCTCGGGCGACTCGCCGAAGCGGGCCGGTCGCCAGCGCCCTGCCCCGTCGCCGACGGTGATCGGCGCGCCCGCGCGGAGACGCAGCACCCGGAGCAGGTGGTGGTGGTCGTCCGGGCTGAGCGTTGGCGCGTCGAGGTCCGCGACGAACACGAGCGGGCCGGGGTGGTCGGCCGGGTGCGCCGCCACGGGCCTAGCGGAAGGCCGAGCGGATGCGGGAGAAGAAGCCGGGCTCGGCGGGCGCCACGTCGTCGCCCCGCAGCGCCGCGTACTGGCGGAGGACGTCCTCCTCCTCCTGGGTCAGCTCGGTCGGCACGTCGACGACGATGCGGACGATGAGGTCGCCGCGCTGGCGTCGCTCGAGGTGCGGGACGCCCTGGCCGCGCAGCCGGAGCTCCTTGCCGGTCTGCGTGCCCCGCGGGACCACGAGGTCCTCGGTGGCGTCGAGGGTCTCGAACTGCAGGTGCGCTCCGAGGGCGGCCTGGGCGAACGACACCGGCAGGTCGCAGCGGAGGTCGAGCCCGTCGCGCGTGAAGCGGGCGTGCGGGGCGACCCGCACGTGGACGTAGAGGTCGCCGTTGGGCCCCCCGCGAGGGCCGGCCGCGCCCCGCCCGGTCAGGCGCAGCGTGGAGCCGGTGTCGACGCCGGCGGGGATGTCGACCGTGTAGGTGCGCTCCTCGGTCCGACGCCCCTCGCCCCGGCAGTCGGGGCACGGGTCCGGCACGACCTTGCCGATGCCGCTGCACCGCGGGCAGACCGTGGTGCTGACCATCTGCCCGAGGAAGGACTGCCGGACGCGCTGGACCTGGCCGAGCCCCGCGCACTCGACGCACGTGATGGCCTCGGTGCCCGGCGCCGCGCCGCTGCCGCTGCAGGTCTCGCATGCGATCGGGGCACGGACGTCGACCGGGTGGCGGACGCCGAACACCGCCTCCTCGAGCGTGAGGTCCACCACCAGCTCGAGGTCGCTCCCTCGCGGCGGGCCGGCCGAGCGGCGCTGGCCGCCGCCGAAGGGGCTGCCGCCACCGAAGAACGCCTCGAAGATGTCGTTGACGCCGCCACCGAAGCCGAACGGGTCGCCGCCGGCGCCGGCACCGACCCCCTGCTCGCCGAAGCGGTCGTAGCGGGCGCGCTTGTCCGGGTCGGACAGGACCTCGTACGCCTGCGCCATCACCTTGAACTCCTCCGCGGCGGCCGGGTCCGGGTTGGTGTCCGGGTGCAGCTCGCGGGCCCGCTGGCGGAACGCCTTCTTGATCTCGTCCGGGGAGGCGCTGCGGTCCACCCCGAGCAGCTCGTAGTAGTCGGCCATCAGCCCTCGGTGAGCCGGTGGGACAGGCGCTTGCTGACGACGGCCACCGCGGCCATGGCCTGCGGGTAGTCCATGCGGGCGGGACCGAGCACGCCGATCGAGCCGGCCAGCTCGCCGTCGACCTGGTACGGCGCCACGATCAGCGCGCAGTCCGCCAGCGGGGCCATCCCGGTCTCGGTCCCGATGGCGACCTGCTGGCCGCGGTCGAGGACGTCGCGGAGGAGCGTCACGACGACGAGCTGCTGCTCGAGGATGCCGAGCACCTCGCGGACGGTCTCCAGCGCGTCGAACGCCCGGGCGATGCGGGCAGTGCCGCCCACGAACACCTGGTCCGGGTCGTCGCCCCGGTCGGCGCGGAGCGAGGAGAGGGCCAGGGCGCACAGCGCGTCGGTGGCGGCGTCGCCGGTCGGGGTCGGGAGCGGCAGCTGCGAGCGGCCGGCCCCCGCGAGCGCGGCGGCGAGGTGCGCCGACGCGGCGGCGATGCGCTCCTCGCCCACGCCGCCGGCCAGCGCGGGGCCGCCGTCGGCGAGGTCGAGGTTGTGCTTCTCGACGGCGCCCGTCGACAGGACCAGCACGACCAGGGCGGTGGTCGGGGCCAGCCCCACCAGGTGGACCGACCGCACCGACGCCTCGGTGGTGGCCGGCCCGACGACGACGCCCGCGTAGCTGGTGAGGTCGCCGAGCAGCCGGGACGTGTCCTGGAGCATCTGCTCGAGCTCACCGTGCGCCCGCTCGAAGAACGTCCGCACCTGCTGGGCATCCGTGCCGCGGAGCGAGCCGGGCGAGCCCAGGTGGTCGACGAAGAAGCGGTACCCCTTCTCCGTGGGGATCCGGCCGGCGCTGGTGTGCGGCTGGCGGAGGTACCCCTCCTGCTCGAGCGTGGCCATGTCGTTGCGGACGGTCGCCGAGGACACCTGGACGCCGGGCGCGCGGACGACGTGCGCCGAGCCGACCGGCTGGGCGGTGTCGATGTACTCCTCCACGACGGCCCGGAGGATGGCGGCCTTGCGTTCGTCGAGCATGGGGTGTGGACCAGGGTTCCTGCTGGCACTCGATGCTACCGAGTGCCAGCCCCAGACACCGTGTCAGTGGGGCTCGGCTCAGTCATCGAGCTTGAAGGCGGCCACGAAGGCCTCCTGGGGGACCTCCACGCGGCCGATGCTCTTCATGCGCTTCTTCCCCTCCTTCTGCTTCTCGAGGAGCTTGCGCTTCCGCGTGATGTCGCCGCCGTAGCACTTGGCGAGCACGTCCTTGCGCTTCGCCTTCACGGTCTCCCGGGAGATGATCCGCCCGCCGATGGCGGCCTGGATCGGCACGTCGAACATCTGCCTCGGGATCAGCTCCTTCAGCTTCTCGGAGATCTTCTTGCCGTACTCCTGGGCCTTGTCCCGGTGCAGGATGGTGGAGAACGCATCCGCGGGGACGCCGTTGAGCAGCACGTCGACCTTCACCAGGTCGGAGCGGGCGTACCCGGACGACTCGTAGTCGAGCGAGGCGTAGCCCTGCGTGCGGCTCTTGAGCTGGTCGAAGAAGTCGCGCACGACCTCCGCGAGCGGCACCTCGTAGACGACCTCCATGCGCTCGGGCGAGAGGTACTCGAGCTTCTTCATCTCGCCCCGGCGCGTCTGGCAGAGGTCCATGATCGTGCCCGCGTAGTCCTTCGGCGTGAGGATCGTGCAGGTGAGCATCGGCTCCTCGATCCAGTCGATCTCGGTGACCGGCGGGAGGTCGGCCGGGTTGTGCACCTCCTCGACGCGCCCGTCGGTGCGGTGCACGAGGTAGGCCACCGACGGCGACGTGGCGATCAGGTCCAGGTTGAACTCGCGGACGAGCCGCTCCCGGATGATCTCCATGTGGAGCAGGCCGAGGAACCCGCAGCGGAAGCCGAACCCGAGCGCCCCGGAGGTCTCGGGCTCGTAGGTGTAGCTGGCGTCGTTGAGGCCGAGCTTCTGCAGCGCCTCGCGCAGGTCGGAGAACTGGTCGCCGTCGATCGGGTACAGCCCGCAGAAGACCATCGGCTTCGGGTCGCGGTACCCCGCGAGCGGGGCGGCGGCCGGCTTGGCGGCGTCCGTGACGGTCTCGCCCGAGCGGGCCTCGCGCACGTCCTTGATGCCGGCGATGAGGTACCCGGTCTCGCCCGGGCCCAGCGAGGCGACCGGGGTGTGGGCCGGCTTGCGCACGCCGATCTCGTCGGCGTCGTGGGTGGCGCCGGCCTGCATGAAGCGCAGGCGGCTGCCGGTCTTCAGGACGCCGTTCATGACCCGCACCGACGACACCACGCCGCGGTAGCTGTCGTAGTACGAGTCGAAGATGAGGGCCTGGAGGGGCTCGGTGGCCGACCCCCGCGGGGCCGGGATGCGCTCGATCACCGCGTCGAGCAGCTCCGGCACGCCCTCGCCCGTCTTGGCGCTGATCCGCAGGATGTCGCCGGCGGGGATCCCGAGCACGGACTCGATCTCGGTGGCGCACCGGTCCGGGTCGGCGGCCGGGAGGTCGATCTTGTTCATGCAGGCCACGATCTCGAGGTCGTTCTCGATCGCGAGGTAGCAGTTGGCCAGCGTCTGCGCCTCGATGCCCTGGGCGGCGTCGACCAGCAGGATGACGCCCTCGCAGGCGGCCAGGGACCGGGAGACCTCGTAGCCGAAGTCCACGTGACCGGGGGTGTCGATGAGGTTCAGCACGTGGTCGTGCCAGTCGAGGCGGACGGACTGGAGCTTGATCGTGATGCCCCGCTCCCGCTCCAGGTCCATGGAGTCGAGGTACTGGGCCCGCATGTCGCGAGGGTCGACGGCCCCGCACAGCTCGAGCATCCGGTCCGCGAGCGTGCTCTTGCCGTGGTCCACGTGCGCCACGATGGACAGGTTGCGGAGGCGGTCGAGGTCCATAGTCGGCTCCAGAACGCTACCGGCGGGCCCGGATGTGACGCGAAACGGCCGTCACCGCTAACCTCGCACGGTTCGAGATCGCACCAGGCAGGACGTAGATGGCCAACATCAAGAGCCAGATCAAGCGCAACAAGCAGAACCTCAAGGCGGCCGAGCGCAACAAGGCCGTCCGGAGCGAGCTGAAGACGCGGACGAAGAACGCCGTGAAGGCCATCGAGGCCGGTGCCGACGACGCTGCTGAGCTCACCAAGGCCGCCGTGAAGCGGATCGACACCGCCGCCACGAAGGGCGTGATCCACAAGAACGCCGCCGCCCGTCGCAAGAGCCGCCTCATGAAGAAGGCGACGCCCAGCTAGCGACTAGCGGGACATCGTCGCCAAGCGGGCGACGAGGATCTCCAGCACCAGGTGGTCCGGCCAGGCCTTGCCGCCGCGCAGGTCCAGATCGGCCTCCGCCAGCAGGTCAACCATCCGCACGATCCGGTCGTGCCCCAGCTTCCGCGCCTGGCCGAGCGCCTTCTTGGCGGGGAACGTCGAGCCCTTGATGCCCAGCAGCTCGGCCGCCTGCTGCTCGCTGGTGACGTCGGCGCCGTCGAGCCGCAGGATGCGGGCGACGTGGGAGTGCAGCGTGGCCAGCACCTGGAACGGGTGGCGCTCGCCCTGGCCGATCATCCGCTGCAGCAGCTCGAGCGCCCGCGTGCGGTCGCCCTTGTCGATGGCGTCGGTGAGGTCCCACGGCGGCACGCCGCCGTCGTCGCCCAGGAAGGGGTCGAGCTCGCTCACCGTCAGCTTGGCCCCAACCCCGTAGGTGGAGCGGAGCAGGTCGATGAGGCCGAGCAGGCGGCTCGGCTCGTCGCCCACCCACGTGACGAGCCGCTGCCGGCCCTCCGCGTCGACCTTGAGCTGCGACTCGGTCAGCTGGTGGGCCACCCACTCCCCCACCTTGCGACCGGGGCTCGTGTCGACCTGCTCACCCCCGGCGCGGGTGACCGCCTCGAGCAGCGCCTTCGGCACCTTGCCGGTCCGCCACTCGATGACGAGGCGGGTCGTGGGCAGCGGGTCGGCCAGGTAGGCCACCAACGGCTCGACCTGGTCGTTGCGCTCACGCTTCTCCACGATGCGGGCGAGGACCACCCGGTGCTCGGTGAGGAACGGCGGGGTCTGGGCGGCGTCGACCAGCCCGAGGAGCGGGTCGTTCCCGTCGTCGTCCGTGGCGCCGACCTCGACCTCCTCCACGACGAGCGACCGGTCGTCGTCGCCGACCAGCTCGTCGACCAGCAGCCGCACCGAGTCGCGCAGGACGACCTCGTCGTCGCCCCGGAGCAGCGTCACGGTCCGTGCCTCGCTCATCCGGTCCCCTCGCTCCGGGCGGCGAGCACGGCGGCCATCACGTCCGCGGTGCGGCGGGCTCCGCGGACGTCGTGCGCCCGGAGGACCCGCGAGCCGAGCGCGATGCCGAGGGCGTGCGCGGCGTGGCTGGCCTCGCGTCGGTCGTCGACGTCGGTGCCGACCAGGTGGCCGAGGAACCGCTTGTTCGACGCGGACAGGAACAGCGGCCAACCGAGCGCGGCGAGGCGGTCGTGGGCGCGCAGGAGCTCGAGCGACTGCGGCTCGGTCTTCCCGAGGTCGAGGCCGGCGTCGACCATGATCCGCTCCCGCGGGATGCCGGCCGCCTCGGCCCGCTCGGCGCGGTCGCGCAGGAAGCGGCACACCGCGTCCACCACCGGCTCGTCGTAGACGGGCTCGGGATCGGGCACGCGGGGCCCGATGCGGATGTGCGTGGCGACGACGGACGCGCCCGCCGCGGCGGCCACCGCGAGGTAGTCCGGGTCACCGAAGCCGCTGATGTCGTTGGCCACCACGGCGCCGGCGCCGAGGGCCTCGCGGAGCACGGAGGCGCGCCACGTGTCGACCGACAGGGGGACGTCGAAGCGCGCCGCGAGGGCCTCGAGCGCGGGCACGACCCGCTCGAGCTCCTCCGCCTCGGTCACCTCCGGGCCCGGGCCGGCCTTCACCCCGCCGACGTCGAGGAAGTCGGCGCCCTCGTCGACGAGCTGCTCGGCCTTCGCGAGGAACGCGTCGAAGTCGTAGTACCGCCCCTGGTCGAAGAACGAGTCGGGCGTGCGGTTGAGGATCCCCATGACCAGCGCCCGGTGGCGGATGTCGAACCGGTGCGGACCGAGGGCCAGGTCGGTGCAGGGGACCTCCAGCACGACCGTCCACGGCATCGGGGGCTCCACGGGCCGAACCTACCCGGTGACCGGCCAGGCCTCGACGACGAGCCGGTCCTCTCCCGGGGTCACCAGCAGGTCGAGCTCCCCGACCCGCACGGCGGTGCCGAGAGCGGGCAGCGCGGTGGCCCCGGGCGGGCGCTCCGCGGGAGGGACGCCGGCCGGCACGACCACCGCGCCGGTCGGGTGGCGGGCGGTGACGGCCTCCACCACCGCCGGCGGGACCTCCGCGTCGACGGTGACCAGCAGGTCGATGGCGCCGACCCCGGCGGTCCGCAGCGCACCCAGGACGTCGACCGAGCCCAGCGACGACTGCCAGCTCCCACCGCCCAGCACCACGACGTCCGTGTGCCCGCGGTGCCACCGCACCACGCCGGGCCGCAGCGCATCGCGCAACGGCGGCGGGGCGTGGGCGGACACCACGGCGACGTACAGCGCGGCGACCACCGTCGCCCCGCCGACCAGGCGCGGTGCGCGGTGCCCGGCGCGGGCGGCCAGCGCGAGCAGAAGGAGGCCCGCGGCGCACGCCGCGACAGCGCGGCCGTCGACACCGCCGAGCGGGGCGCGGGCGGCACGGGCCGCCACCTCCTCCACCCACCAGAGCAGCGCGCGCGTCGGCGCGTGGAGGACGGCGGCCAGCGACGGGGGCACCCACCCGGCCACGACACCGGCCGTCATCCCCCAGACCATCACGACGCCGGCGGCCGGCACGGCGAGCAGGTTGGCGGGGATCGACGCCACCGGGAGCGGGCCGAACGCGGCGATCAGCAGCGGCGCCACGCCGACCTGGGCGGCGGCGGTGACCGCGACGGGCTCGGCCAGCCACCGCGGTCCGGGGAGGGCCCGTGCGATGGGGTCGGCGCCCACGATGATGGCCAGGGCGGCGGCCGCCGAGAGCTGGAAGCCGAGCGAACGGACGAGGAGCGGGTCCACGAGCACGAGCGCCGTGACGGCGAGCGCGAGGACGCGCACACGTGACGCGGGCCGGCCGATCGTGACCGTGGTCGCCGCCACGACCGCCATCACGGCCGCCCGGCTGACCGACGGCTCGAACCTCGTCAGCAGCGCGAAGCCCGCGATCACCGTGCAGGTGACCGCCAAGCGCGGCCACAACCGGAGTCGACGGGCCAGCGGGCCGACCAGGACCAGCACGAAGGCCACGTTCTGGCCCGACACCGCCAAGAGGTGCGTGAGCCCGGCGCCGCGGAAGTCGTCGGCGAGGCTCGCCGACTGCCCGCGGTCGTCACCGACCACCAGCCCCGCGAACAGCGCGGCATCGCGCGGGACCAGCACCGACGCGCCCCGCGCCAGGCCGCGCTGCAGCCCGTTGGCGAGCCGCACCGCGGGGCCCGACCGTCGGCCCGGAGACCAGTCCAGGACCGTGAGGCGTCCGGCGAGGTGGCGCGACCGCGTCCAGTCGTCCACGACCGACAGCGGCGCGAGCTCGCCGCGGACCTCGAGGTGCTCCCCGGCGAGGCGATCGGCCAGGCCGCGGCTGACGGCGGGCGACGCCCGCAGCTGGAGGTGACGGTGACCCCAGCGGGCCTCCGCCTGGAGGCCGCCGCCGGCCGGCGCCGGGTCGGTCAGCAACGTGACCTCGCCGACCACCAGGCCCGGCTCGACACCGTCGAGGCCGGCCAACGAGCGCCCTGCCAGCGTGCCGGCGAGGAGGGCCACGCCGAGGCAGAGCAGCAGCGGATGCCGGACGAGCGTCGCCGCGGCGATCACCAGGCCGAGGACAACCACCGGGACCGAGGTCACCCTCCAGGCCCCGATCCCCGCGGCCAGCGCCAGCGCCACCACCCACCGATCGGCCACGGGCCTAGACCCGCACCAGCGGGCGCAGCTCCTCGAGCTTCGCCTCGCCGATCCCGCGCACGTCGAGCAGCTGGTCGACGGAGGTGAACCGACCGATCTTCGTCCGGTGCTCGACGATCGCCTTCGCCGTGGCGGGCCCGATGCCCGGGAGGGCGTCGAGGGCGGCCTCGTCGGCGGTGTTGAGGTCGAGCGGCCCCGCCGGCGCTCCGTCCCCCGACGGGCCGCTCGGACCGATGACCGCCGGCGTCGCCTCCCCCACGGCCGGCACGTACACGCGCTCGCCGTCGGCGACGGGCGCCGCGAGGTTGATCCGGGTGCCGTCCGCGGTCGGGGCCAGGCCACCGGCCGCGTCGATGGCGTCGATCACCCGCGAACCCAGGGGAAGCCGCAGCACCCCGGGCTGGACGACGGCACCGGCCACGTGCACCACGAGCTCGTCGGGGGCGGTGGAGCTCGTGGTCGACGACGACCCCGGCGCCGACGTGGACGAGGCGAACGGGAACGAGACCTCCGGCGGCACCGCCGCCGGCCGCGTCAGCCAGAGCCCGACGACCAGCGCCACCACCAGCAGGACGCCACCCACTGCGATGCGCACCGGCGTCGTCCCGGTGGCGTCGGCCAGCGCGGCGACCCGGTCGCGCCAGGTGAGCGGTGGGGCGGGGCGGACGAGCGCGTCGAGCCCGTCGAGGGGCGGGTCGGGAGCGGGCACGGGACCTCCAGGCGCGACGGCGTCGGCGTGGGGGAAGCGCAGCGGCGGCGCGAGCGCCGCGAGGGTGCCCTAGAAGAGGCGGCTGGTCAGCGACTTGCGGTAGGCCGCGGTGCGAGGGTCGTCCGGGCCCAGCACCTCGAGGAGGTCCAGGAATCGCTGCCGGGCATCGTCGTCGTCCTTCACCCGGTCGAGGAGCCCGTCGAGCTCCGCGCTGACCTCGTCGCCGCCCACCGATGCGCCCACGCGGGCGAGCGCGGCGACCCGGCGCGTCTCGGCGGACTCGGGGATGCGCTCCAGCAGCGCGAGGGCCTCCGCGGTCGACGCGTCGTCGCCCTTCGCCACCAGGAGCTCCGCCAGGCGAACCACCGCGTCGGGATGGCCCGGATCGGCGTCGAGCACCTGGCGCAGCGAGCCCTCGTCACCCAGGGCCAGGAGCGCGCCGATGGCGTCCTCCTCCTGGCTGGGGAGCAGCTTCGCGACGAACGCCCGCACCTCGGCTTCGGGCTGAGCGCCGACGAAGCCGTCGACGATGGCGCCGTCCCGCAGGGCGTACACCGCTGGGATGCCCTGCACCTGGAAGGCGTCGGCGGTCCGTCGGTTGGCGTCCACGTCCACCTTGGCGAGCACGACCTTGCCCTCGGTCTCGTCGATCACCTTCTCGAGGATCGGGCCCAGCGTCTTGCACGGGCCGCACCAGTCGGCCCAGAGGTCCACGACCACCGGCACCGTCTTCGAGCGCTCGACCACCTCGGTGGGGAACGTGGCATCGGTGACGTCGACGGACATGGCCTGCAATCTACCGGCGGGGTTACCCTCGCCCACCGGGGTCGAGGGGACCCCAAGGGGAGGGCTGGTGGCCGAGACGATCAAGGGCGTGGACGGACCGGCGGTCTCCGCGTGGTTCGAGGAGCACGTGGCGGGCGCCGAGGGGCCCCTGGAGTTCACCCTGATCGCCGGCGGCCACTCGAACCTGACCTTCGGCGTGACCGACGCCAACGGGAAGAAGTACGTGCTGCGCCGCCCGCCGCTCGGCCAGGTCCTCGCCACCGCCCACGACATGGGCCGCGAGCACAAGATCATCTCGGCGCTCGGCCCGACCGACGTGCCGGTCCCTCCGGCCCTCGGCCTGTGCACCGACGAGTCGGTCAACGGCGCGCCCTTCTACGTCATGGACTTCGTCGAGGGGCTCATCATCCGCGACGCCTCGGTCGTGGCCTCGATGTCCACGGCGGCGCGCGCCAACGCCGGCCGGTCCCTCGCCGAGACGCTGGCCAAGATCCACGCCGTCGACCCCGACGCCGTGGGGCTCGGCGACCTCGGCAAGAAGGACGACTACGTCGCCCGACAGCTCCGCCGCTGGTACGGCCAGTGGGAGAAGTCGAAGACCCGCGAGCTCCCGGAGATCGACGAGGTGCACGACGCGCTCCTCGAGCGCATGCCCGAGCAGGGGCCGGCCGCCATCGTCCACGGCGACTACCGGCTGGACAACTGCATGGCGAACGACGACGGCGACGTGATCGCGGTCCTCGACTGGGAGCTGTGCACGTTGGGCGACCCGATGGCCGACGTCGGGCTCCTCGCCGTCTACTGGACCGACCCGGCCGAGAGCGGGGTGCTCCTGACCGCACCGACCGCCCAGGAGGGGTTCCTGCGGCGCCAGGAGGTGCTCGACGCCTACGCGAAGGCCTCCGGCCGGGACCTCTCCCAGGTCGACTACTACGTCGCCCTGGGCTTCTGGAAGCTGGCCTGCATCGTGGAGGGCGTCTACGCCCGCTATGCAGGTGGGTCGATGGGCAGCGACGGCGGTGGCTTCGAGGGGTTCAAGCACCAGGTGGAGCACTGCGCCCGGCAGGCCGCCGAGGCCGTGGCGCGGCTGGGATGAGCACGACCCCGTGAACCCGCTCTACTCGATGGTCGAGCAGCCCGAGCTCGACGCGCCCGTGCTCGTGATGGTCCTGAAGGGCTGGATCGACGCGGGCCTGGCCGCCGACGGCGCCGCCGAGGTGATCGTCGACCAGCTCGGCCACACCACCGTCGCCCGGTTCGACGCCGACCAGCTCCTGGACTGGCGGGCCCGCCGCCCGGTGATGCGGCTCGTCGACGGCATCAACACGCAGCTGGCCTGGGAGGAGACCGAGCTCAGCTGGACGAAGGACTCGGCGGGCAACGACCTGCTGCTCCTGCTGGGCAACGAGCCCGACCACGCGTGGCTGGCGTTCTCCGAGCAGGTGGTCGACCTCGCGATGGACCTCGGCGCCCGCCTCGTCATCGGGCTGGGCGCCTACCCGGCGCCGGCCCCGCACACGCGGCCCGCCCTGCTGGCGGCCTCCGCCTCGGAGGACTCGCTGGCCACGGGCCTCCTGCGCTCCAGCGTCGAGGTGCCGTCGGGCGTGCAGGGGATGATCGAACGCCGCGCGGCGGTGAAGGGCCTCCCCGCCATCGGGCTGTGGGTCCAGGTGCCGCACTACGTGTCGGCGATGCCCTACCCGCGGGCGAGCCTCGCCCTGCTCGAGGGCGCCAACGCCGTCGGCGGCCTGTCGCTCCCGTACGCCGACCTCGAGGAGCGCGCGATGGTCAACCAGGCGCGCCTGGACGAGCTCATCGCCCAGAACCCCGAGCACCGGGCGATGGTCGCCCAGCTCGAGTCCCAGGCGGACCAGGCGGCCACGGACGCCGCGCTGTCGGACACCTCCGGCGACGAGCTGGCGGCCGAGCTGGAGCGGTACCTCCGCGAGCACGGCTGAGGCGGTCCGGCCGTCTCTTGACCGATCGGTCAAGTCGGCGGCTAGGGTCCCGTCCATGCGCATCGATGGAGGGGTCGGGGGCAACCTGAGCGGCGCGGGCGCCGCGGCGAAGGTGCTCGAAGAGCAGGGCTACAGCGGGGTGTGGTCGATCGAGACGTCGCACGACCCGTTCTTCCCGCTGCTGCTCGCCTCGCAGAGCACCGAGAGGGTCGAGCTGGGCACCGGCATCGCCGTGGCCTTCGCCCGCAACCCGATGAACCTGGCCCAGATCGCCTGGGACCTGCAGGCGGCGTCCGGCGGCCGGTTCATCCTCGGCCTCGGCAGCCAGATCAAGCCCCACATCGAGAAGCGGTTCTCGATGCCCTGGTCGAAGCCGGCCGCCCGGATGCGGGAGATGATCCTCGCCATCCGCGCCATCTGGCAGAGCTGGGAGGACGGCTCGAAGCTCGACTTCCGTGGCGACTTCTACACGCACACCCTCATGACCCCGTTCTTCGACCCGGGCCCGAACCCGCACGGGAACGCCAAGATCTTCCTCGCCGGCGTCGGCGAGCTGATGACCGAGACGGCCGGCGAGGTGTGCGACGGCTTCCTCTGCCACGGCTTCACGACCGAGCGCTACCTGCGGGAGGTCACGCTGCCGGCCCTCGAGCGGGGCGCTGCCAAGGCGGGGCGCACGCTGGCCGACATCGAGATCTCCGGCCCGTCGTTCGTCGTGACGGGCACCAACGACGAGGAGATCGCGGCTGCCCGCACCGGCACGAAGCAGCAGATCGCGTTCTACGGCTCGACGCCCGCCTACCGGCCGGTGCTCGAGCTGCACGGCTGGGGCGACCTCCAGGACGACCTCAACCGCATGTCGAAGGAGGGGAAGTGGAAGGAGATGGGCGAGCTCATCACCGACGACATCCTCGAGGCCTTCGCGGTGGTGGCCGAGCCCGAGGGCATCGCGCCGGAGCTCACGAAGCGCTACGGCGACGTGGTGCAGCGCCTCAGCTTCTACGCGCCGTACGCCAGCGATCCCGACCGCTGGGCCGCGGTCATGCGCGACCTGCAGGCGGTGTAGCCCGGTCCTCGGGGGATCAGACGGCCTGGAGCTCGGCGCCCAGGTAGCGCAGCTTGCACAGCGAGCGCTGGAGCTTGCCCGAGCTGGTCTTGGGCAGGCTGCCGGGCGCCACGAGCACGATGTCCTTGGCCGGCAGCCCGATGGCATCGCGCACCCGGGCGGCCACCGTCCGGCGCACCTCGGGGAGGTCGTCGGACTTGGACTCGGCGACCACCACGACGCCCTCCTTGCCCTGGAGGTCGACACCGAAGGCGATGACGTTGCCGGCCCGCACGCCGTCGACGTCGGCCAGCGCCCGCTCGATGTCCTCGGGGAACACGTTGCGACCGCCGACGATGATCACGTCCTTGATCCGCCCGCACATGACCATCTCGCCGTCGAGCAGGTAGGCGAGGTCGCCGGTGCGCAGCCACCCGTCGTGGAACAGCTCGACGTTGGCGTCGGGCCGCTTGTAGTAGCCGGGGGTCACCGAGGTGCCGCGGATCTCGAGCTCGCCCACCCCTCGCTCGCCGAGCACGGCGCCGGTGATCGGGTCGACGACGCGGATCTCGAGGCCGTCGACCGGCCGGCCGAGGATGGCGAAGTGACGGGCCCGCTCGTGGTCGGCCGGGACCGGCGAGGCGAAGCGCTCCGCCTCGAGCACGGCCAGGTCGATCGCATCGGTCCGCAGGCCGGACATCGGCTCGGGGAAGGTGCCGGCGATCGCGATCTCCGCCATGCCGAAGGCGGGGAAGACGGCGCCGGGCCGCAGCCCGTGGCGCGCACCGGCCTCGACGAACCTGGCGACCGTCGCAGGATCGACGGGCTCGGCGCCGTTGAGGGCGATGCGCAGCGACGACAGGTCCAGCTCGTCGCCCCGGCCGAGGGCGCGCGCGGCGAGCACGTAGGAGAAGTTCGGGCCCGCGGTGGCCGTCCCGCGGTAGGTGGAGATCCACTCCATCCACCGGCCGGGGCTCGAGGTGAAGTCCGTCGGAGCCCCGAGCACCAGCGGCGTCCCGGTGGTGAGGCCCGTGGTGAGCAGCCCCACGAGGCCCATGTCGTGGTACAGCGGCAGCCAGGACACGAGGACGTCGTGGTCCGGGTCCAGCGAGGTGGCCGACGCGATGGCATCCAGGTTCGCCCCGACGGTGCGGTGCGGCAGCATCACGCCCTTCGGGTCGGACGTGGACCCGCTGGTGAACTGCAGGATCGCCAGACGCTCCAGGTCGTCCACCGGGCGGACCCAGTCGCCCGCCTTCGCCTGGGCGCTCGGGCCCTCCAGCACGTCCCAGCCGTACATCGGCGGGTCGCCCGGCTCCGGCGCCACGAACTCGGCCAGCTCCGGGTCCACCAGGACGAGGGAGACGTCGGCGTTGGCGATCCTCACCCGGGTCTGGGCGACGAACTCCTCGATCGACGACAGGCGCATCGGCAGCGGGAGGACCACCACTGTGGCCCCCGCGAGCCAGATGCCCTGGATGGCCGTGACGAGCTGCCTCGACGTCGGTCCGAGCAGGGCGACGTGGTCCCCCGTCCGCACCCCCAGCGCTTGGAGGTTGGCCGCATGGCCGCGAGCCTCCTCATGGAGCTGGGCGTAGGGCACGCTGACGTGCTCTCCGCCGACCACGAAGGTGAGGGCGTGCGGCAGCGACGCCGCGCGCTCCAGGCGCTCGTTGAGGGTCCGCACAGGCCTCGGACCCTTCCCAGCCTCGCGTCGTTACAGCCCCCTGGGGCCGCGAAATCCCGTCAGAGGACGATGTTGACGATCTTCGGCGGCCGGGCGATGACCTGTCGGGGGGTGGCGCCGCCCAGCGCGGCCACGATGCGCTCGTCCGCGAGCGCCAGCGCCTCCGCGTCCGCCTCGCTCAAGCCGGGCTCGACGTCGACCCTGGCCTTCACCTTGCCGTTGACCTGGAGGACCATCGTGACCGAGTCGACCGCGGTCAGGGCCGGGTCCGCCACGGGCCACGGCTGGGTGTGGACGTGCTCGCCGGGGTGGCGCAGCTCCCACAGCTCGGCGGTCACGTGCGGCGCCGCCGGGGCCAGCAGCTTCAGCAGCGTGTCCACCGCGAAGTCGGTCCGGCCGTGCTTGTGGAGCAGGTTGACGAACTCCATGTAGCCCGCCACCGCGGTGTTGTAGGACCAGCGCTCGTACTCCCCCGTCACCCGCTCGATGAGCCGGTGGGCGGCGCGGTCCACCTCTGCGATGGCAGCGCCCTCGGCGGCGGGCACCGCGTCGCTGCCGGGGTCGGCCAGGCGCCAGAGGCGCTGCAGGAACCGCCAGCAGCCCTCGATGCCGACGCCCTCCCAGTCGACGTCGTCCCCGGGAGGACCGACGAACAGGTGGGCGAGGCGGAGCGCATCGGCGCCTTCGCGGTCGAAGATCTCCTCCGGTGCGACGAGGTTGCCCTTCGACTTGGACATCCGCGTCCCGCCCAGGCGGACCATGCCCTGGGTGAAGAGGCGGGTGAAGGGCTCGCGGAGGCCCTTGGGGGCGATGCCGAGGTCGGCCAGCGCCTTCGTGAAGAAGCGCGCGTACATCAGGTGGAGGATGGCGTGCTCGACGCCGCCGATGTACTGGTCGACGGGCATCCAGCGCTCGACGGCCTCCTTCGAGAACGGCGCCTCGTCGTCGAACGGGTCGCAGAACCGCAGGAAGTACCAGGACGAGTCGACGAACGTGTCCATCGTGTCGGTCTCGCGCGTGGCGGGTCCGCCGCAGGTCGGACAGGTGGTGTTGAGGAACCCGGTATGGAGCCGCAGGGGCGACTCGCCCGTGGGGAGGAACTCGACGTCGTCGGGCGCCACCACCGGCAGCTGGTCCTCCGGCACCGGCACGGCGCCGTGGTCCGGGCAGTACACGATCGGGATCGGGCAGCCCCAGAACCGCTGACGGGAGAGCAGCCAGTCGCGCAGGCGGAAGTTGACCTTCGCCTCGCCGAGGCCCTGCTCGACCAACCACGTCGTGGCGGCCTCGATCGCCTCGGCCTTGCCGAGGCCGTCGAGCCACCCCGAGTTGATGTGCGGGCCGTCGCCGGTGAAGGCCTCCCCGTGCCAGTCCGCCGGCCGCTCGATGGTGTGGATGATCGGCAGGCCGTAGGCGACGGCGAAGTCCCAGTCCCGCTGGTCCTCGCCCGGCACCGCCATGATCGCCCCCGTCCCGTAGGTCGCCAGCACGTAGTCGGCCACGTAGATCGGCACCGGCTGGCCGGTGAAGGGGTTCAGCGCGTAGGCGCCGATGTCGCAGCCCCGCTCGTCGATGGCCCGCTCCGACGAGAGCCGGTCGATCTCGCTCGTGCCGCGGGCCTTCTCGATGAAGGCCTCGACGTCGGCCCGCCGCTCGTCGGCGGTGATCTCCGGCACCAGCGCGTGCTCGGGGGCGAGGACGCAGAACGTCATGCCGAACGCCGTGTCGGGGCGGGTGGTGTACACCCGGAACGACGCGCCGGTCGGGTGCCCGGCGGCGCTTTCCAGCACATTGGGATCCTAAGCTTAGAATTCCACGTGGACAAGTTGTCGCG
>JADMIO010835354.1_pt1 | contig 55729 bp, 38 predicted proteins | sample 8958161 | NCBI WGS metagenome assembly JADMIO01 (sample SAMN16585339, study PRJNA669376) | soil metagenome | isolation source: Crop rotation soil | place: USA: Cullars Rotation, Alabama | collected 2011
GCGACAACTTGTCCACGTGGAATTCTAAGCTTAGGATCCCAATGTGCTGGAAAGGGGGGGCCACGAGAGAGCGTATCGCTTCATAGCTTGTCTTGAACTCGGTCGATTTCGCCAGCGCTAAAAGTACCGCTGATTCCGCCGGTCTTTCCAGCTTCCAGCGCGGCTCCGGACACGCCGTGGAAACTTCGCCGCCCGTTTTGCGCAGCCGGTAAATGGCTCCCGGCACCTCAGGACGCGCGATCTGACTGGTAGGACAACAGATCTTATACCAGCCGCCGGTGTCGATGACGAGGACGCTGCCGTCAGGGGCCTGGAGGACATCGGTGGGGTGAAAGTCAGGATGATCGCTAGCAAGAAAATCGCTGTCGATCGTCTTCCATGTCGCGCCTTCCGGCTCCAGCAAATGGCGGCTCACCTTTCGCATGTTGAACTGGCAAAGCAGAAGATCGCGTCCGTAGCGGCACAGGCCGCAGGGAGCAGCGGGACCGAGGTTCGTCATGGGAGGCATGAGCGGTCCCGTGCGGATGTGACCTTCAAGGACATCGTGATCCTTTCCCCATACACCGCCGCGAACGGCATGGATGAGGCCGTCCCGTTTTCCATCGCCAGGGTGTTGAAAGAAGGTGCCGCTCACGATGAGATCCCCCTCCGGTGTCCACGCGAGTCCCACAGGATTATCCATACCAGCAGTGAAGACGTTGTCGAAGGCCGTGCCGTCCGGTTTCATGCGGAAGACATGACTGGCGCGGGTTTTCCAGCCGGGCTTGCCGGGAAGGTCGTGTGTCTGCTCCGCGAAGGCTCCTTTGCACCAGTAAATAAGTCCATCCGGTCCCGCGTACGGACCGTGGAGATCGTTAGCACAACCGGTGGCGGTTTTGCCGTCGTACCACACTTCCCGGGTATCGGCGATGCCGTCATCATTGGGGTCAGTGAACTTCAAAATCTGCGGCACTCCGGCCACATACACTGCGCCTTGATACCACAGCACGCCTTCCGGGAACATGAGCCCGTCCGCAAAGACCGTACGTTTGTCGAAGACGCCGTCTCCGTCTGTGTCCTCCAGCCGCAGCAGCCGATGCGGCTTCTTCTTCATCTGCTCCTCCGCCTTTTCATTCGAGCCCGAAGACTCGGTAACGAAGAGGCGCCCCTTGTCATCGAAGCAGGCCTCGATGGGCCGTTCCACAAGGCTCTGCGGTGCGGCCACGCTCAAGGTGTAGCCGTCAGCCACCGTGAAGTGACGGCCATTGAAGTCCGCCGCCGGCAGGGCACTGACGGCAGTGAGGAAAGGAAGGATCAGAGTCGGGGTCTTCATGCGCCCCAATGCAACCCGTTCACACCGGAAGCGTCAATGCCGCAAGCCGGGAGGCCGTTTTCCCGGGAATCCACCACTCCACGGGGCCTCCGGTCTCCCGTTCCGGCACCCGCTGAGCCTCAGGAGGAAGGGATGGAAGGAGGTCGTTTTTGGTTAGGCTTTTCAAGTATCGAGCAATAAAAAAGCGAAATAATTCAAAAATAGATTTGACGAATGCAAAACAAGTGGCATTATGAATGCAACTTTCAAACCACGCCATGATACTATCAGCCACATTTACCGCCAACGCGACGTCCGTCCCGCAAGGGATGCGTCTGTGGGTGCCCGGTACCTGCGGCCGGTCGATTTTGAGTTTCTCCACGTACGCCAAAAATCACGGAGAACTTGATCCCAACCACGAGGTGAGCGGTCAGACGAACAGTGTCTGACAAGACTTCCGAAGAAACTTTTCAACGTTTCCCGAAGCCCCGCTCACCTCCCAGGAGAGCGGGGCTTCTTTTTGCTTAAATCCCTTAAAATCAACTTGTTCCGATCCGGCTCCGCGGGATTTTTCCTGCCCTCTTAACCCGGTCGCCTCAATCCAAAACCAATTTCCATAACGGTCCGTTCCATCCAGGAACAAAGACCCCTCCGCCGGGTGCAACCAGCGAAGGGGCGGGTGGACGAACCGCAGACAGAGAGTGCTTCGACGCATAATTCCCATCAAACGGCCGCCGCGCAATCATCGTCGCGACCGGGTCCAAAGTCAACCTGCTCCATGCAGGATGACCCCGGAGTTTTATGCCTATATCACTGCTGTCTTTATGTCGCTTTTTTCAACATATCCCTTAAGGCTTCCCGGGAGGTGTGCCTCTAAAACACCGAAAGATCCGCCATGAAATCCAGCGGGTGCGGCGCCGAGAGGCGCGGCAGAGGTGTTCGTTCTTTTGTACACACATGAGCACGGGCGGTCGGGAGTCCCCTTAACCGCCCGTGCTCTTTCCTTTTCGCGGTCATCGTTCAGCAGCAGGACTCCGGTATGCCAATCCGAAGACGCCGGTGCGATTCCGGCTGGCCGCACCATTTTCGTCCACGCGCCGGGCGCCAGCCTGCGCAGCCGGGAGTCCAAATCCCAGCCCGCTCCGGGCAGCACGGAGACGGCGCGCCATTTTCTTTTCATGTATACACGGAGGCCAGCATGCCTCCAGCAGGCGCTTAACCGCGCCTGCCACAGTTTCCCGCAGGATGCCCGGGGTCGCCTCAAATCGGCCGACGCCGGGAATCCTAACCGATAAGGGGCCTTCGTTCAATAGGAGGACCGCTGCCTTGCAAGCAGCAGACGCCGGAGCGTAACCGGCAGGCTCCACCATTTTCATCACGACGCAGGAAGAATGAGATTCAAGCGCGCCTCATAAGCACGCCTCCGCGGGTGCAAGTCCCGCTCCTGCAACCATTTCCATGGGGAATGCCCCGGCCGGCGGCTTGTAAACCCGCCGTCTCAAAAGAGGCCGGAAGCGACAAGTGGCGCGCTACCACCATTCCCCACCATTCATAAAGGGCACGAAGAGTAACAGCAGACTCACCTGCCTGTCGAGCAGGGGATAGCGGGGGCAGCACCCGTCGTGCCCGCCATTTTTAAGGTAAGAGGTCAAAGGCAGGAAGTAAGAGGTGGCCTGTTAGAATGAGGCCCGAACTCTTCTGAAGAGCCACATCTTACATCTCACCTTGGACATCTTACCTTCCATTCCTCCGTGAGGTAAAGCAGCCTGCCGGTCTGTTAAACCGGTCGTCATGGTGCGAGTCCATGCAGAGGAGCCATTTTTATCGGATACGAGGGAGCCATCGAACCCGCCTGATTTGGGATCAGGAGTCGCCCGGGGCAGCACCGGGGTGTCCGACCAGTTTAAGGTAAGATGTAAGATTTAAGAGGTAAGATTTGGCATGGCCGGATGAGTTCGCTCTCATCCAAACGATCTCAATCTTCCTTCTTTCTTCCAACATTTTGCATTCCCACCCTTTCGTAGCTCAAAAGCAGAGCCGCCGGCTGATAACCGGCAGACCGTGGCGCGATACCACGCGAAAGGACCAGTATTCCATTCATCCATCGCTGGATAGCTCAGACAGATGAGCGGCGCACTGAAAATGCACAGAGGCCGGCGCGATACCGGCTCCAGCGGCCACTTTCTCAACACCTGCGGTATTGGTGTAACAGCGAGCACGTCTGTCTTCCACACAGAGAGCGCCAGGGCAGCACTGGCATACCGCACCACCCTTTTTGTTCCTGAAGTGTAAGAGTCCATGCACGCCACCCTGCGAAGGTGGAGGCTCGAGGTGCAAATCCTCGCGGGAACACCACTTTACTTCATTCCCCTGTGGCCGACACAGAAATGGCACCCGCCCCGTAAGCGGGTTCATGCGGGTGCAAATCCCGCCGGGGGATCCATATTCCGCCAGTCGAATCGACTCCATGTCCACTTTGCCCTCCCAACTCACGACACCCCGGCTTTTCTTCCGTCCCTGGTCACCCGGAGACCAATCGGCGTTTGAAGAAGCAGTAGCCGGAAGTCTCCCGCATCTGAGCGCATGGCTTCCCTGGGCCCGGATACCACTGGAGGAGCAGTGGGCCGGATTGCAGGAGTTCATGCAAAGGCCTGCATCCGCGCAGGACGTGCTCTATGCGATCTTCGACGCGGAGGAAACCAAAGTCCTCGGTGGCATTGGGATCCACCATCGCGGTGCTGATGACGAACGGGAGATCGGTTACTGGCTGCGTCTCGAAGCGGTTGGCAAAGGGTACATGACTGAGGCCGTTCGAGCGGTAACCACCGCTGTGTTTGCCGCACTGCCCATCGCTGCGGTGACGATCGTTTGCGACCCTGCCAACACCCGCAGCGCGGCAGTGCCACAGCGTATCGGCTTTCCGCTCGCGGGCGTTTTTCCAACAAAACAATCAGTGCCCGACCGCACTGAAGACATGATCTGGCGCACCACGCGCGAAACGTGGGCGCGCCTCCATACGGGGACCGTGGTGTAATAGCCAGCATTCGACTCTGTGAAAGTCGCGGAACGGGGGCAGAACCCGCCGGTCCCCCCAGTTTCAGGTAAGATGTCAGAAGTAGAATTTGCCTCAATCAGACGAGTTAGAACTCCATCCGTTGAGCCGCATCTTACCTCTTACCTTTCTTCGGCGCGCAAGGTGAAGTCGTGGAGCCTGCAGGCTGCAACCCTGCCCTACCCGGTGCGACTCCGGGGCGCGCCTCCATTTTGAAGGTAAGAGGTAACGTGTAAAAGGTAAGATTTAGCCATTCGATTGAGTCGAACTCAACAACCGGGCCACCTCTTACCTCTTCCATCCTGCCTCTTACTTTTCCTTTGGTCAGTAGCTCAACAGTAGAGCGGCGGGCTCATAACCCGTAAGATGCTGGTGCAACTCCAGCCTGACCGACCAACTTCAGGTAAGATGTAACAGGTAAGAGGTAAGATGTGGCTCTTCAGATGAGTTCGAGCCCGGCCGGTTGAGACACATCTTACCTCTTACCTGTTACATCTTACCTTCCTCCCGTTCCGCCAACGAATAGACAGCGATTCAGCGCCCTGGTATGGCGCAGAGCGCGGTGCAAGTCCGCGTGGCGGATCCATTTTCAATACACTTTCATCGGGCACGAGGAAGACAGCAATCCGCGCCGTTCGGATCGGCGAGACACCCGGAGCAACACCGGGGTGCCCGACCATTTTGAAGGTAAGATGTGAGAGGTAAGAGGTAAAAGGTGGCTCACAGGCTGAGTTCGAACTCAGCCGGTCGAGCCACATCTTGCCTTCGACCTCTTGCCTTTCCCTGGCGGTCAAAACAGACAAGCGCGCTGTTGCCGGTTGGAAGCCGGACAGATCGCGCCTTTACCGGCGCGGTTGTGGGGCAGGACCACTGGCCGCCGCCGGCAATTTTTCATGGCTCCGTAGCTCAATCAGCAGAGCAACCGTCTCTTACACGGAAGGCTGAAGGTGCAAGTCCTTCCGGGGTCACCATTTCCACGGACTCAGAACTGACCAAGGGTCAGGGCCGTTTTGAAAACGGATCGTGCGCCTCAAGGCGTATGGGGAGCATGCCCTCCTGGGTCCGCCAAGCGATTATCATGGCCACTGCACCGGACAAGCGCGCCGGGCGTGTTTCGAAAACACAGCGTGCCTTTGCCGGCACGGGGAGCATGTCCTCCAATGGCCGCCATCTCTATTTCATGCCGGTCTGGCAGACGCAGGAATGCACCTGTCTTGTAAACAGGCTCATGCGGGTGCGACTCCCGCGGCCGGCCCCACTTTCCATGGCCCTGTAGTTCAATCAGCAGAACGCTCGACTCTGACTCGGGAGGTTGATGGTGCAACTCCATCCAGGGTTTCCATTTCATACACCTGTCGGCCGCAAGCATTAAAGTGATGCCCTCCGCTTTGAACGGGGCGAACGGGGAGCATTACCCCGGCGGCCTTCCAATTTCCATGCTTCTGTAGCTCAACTTAGAGAGCGCCGCGCTTCGAACGCGGAGGTTGCGGGCGAAACTCCTGCCGGAAGCACCATTTTTCATTTCACACGCATCCCTGCGTAGTCCAACAGCAGAGACACTCCGCTCAGAACGGAGACAGTGCGGGTGCAACTCCTGCCGCAGGGACCAATTTCCAATGCCATCATCCGAGCCCATGATCCTCCCGCTTCCTAACGGTTATTTCCTCAGCGAGTTTGAAGACGCAGACCGGGATACCATCGTCGCAAATCTTCAGGATCGCTCGGTCTATGAATGGACGCTGCTCATTCCATATCCTTACACAGAGGCTCACGCGGATGAGTGGCTGGCGATTCTGAAGAAGAAAAAGGAGACGGACGGACGGGTGACGAATTGGGCCATCCGTGAACCGGAAGGAAATCAAATTGGCGGCATCGGTCTTCATCCCTCGTCACACGGTCAATCACACGCCGCGGAGCTCGGCTATTGGATCGCCAGGCCCTGGTGGGGCCGCGGCATTGCCACTTCCGCGATCGGGGCGGTAACCCGGCATGCCTTTGCAGAACTCGGCATCCACCGTCTCACCGCCGCCATCTTTGTGGGCAACACCGGCTCCGCGCGTGCTCTGGAGAAGAATGGCTTCGAAATCGAAGCTCCTCTCCTGCGCAAATGCTACCTCAAGGATGGCAAGTTCATCGACGCCATCCTCTACGCAAAGCTGAATCCTTCAGACTTCTCCACCTGCGCCAAATCTTAAATCTTACCTTTTAAATCTTACATTTTATCCCCGTAGCTCAGCAGAAGAGCAGCCGGCTTCTAACCGGCGGGTCGAAGGTGCGATTCCTTCCGGGGATGCCACGTTTCCTCCAGTGGCCCAATCAAGCAGAGGCATCCCGCTTAAGACGGGAGAGTTGCAGGTGCAAGTCCTGCCTGGAGGACATTCGCAAACGGAGACTCGTTAGGCCGGGACGGATAGAAAATCCGCGGTCCTAATGTCCGCCGGTGACACTTTTTCTTCATCTCATGGAGCGCAAACCGGACCAGCGGGCCGGGACCCGGTGCTAACGGGATCGTGCTGTTTCAACGGCATGGGGTGCAAGTCCTCTGCGTTCCGCCATTTCAACCCTAACCTCCTCTATGCAGCGAAACCATCGATTCCATCAGGACAAGCGACTGCTCGCACTTGAGCGTGAGGAGAGATCCCTTTGGGATCGCTCGACCATGGTCGCCATCGATCCACCGGTCCAAAGAGGGTGGGTGCGACACTGGGTGTTGGCGGGCTGGGTAAAAGACCACGCACAGCGCGGCGTGTTTGAAGACATTCTCCGTGAGGTGAATACGGAGCAGCGTTTCAGCAGTCCCTCCCGACCGAAGGGGAGGCGCCGCTCGCGCAAACAGATGTACAGCACATCACAGGGCTTCAAACGGATCAAGGCGGCGAGGTGGCGGCAACTGAAATGGTCCGCCGGGCACAAGGCTTACTTCCGCGCGGTGTTTCACGTCCGCCACCATAACCGGTTTTTGATCCACTACGTCCTGTGCACCCACCACATGTTTGAACTGAAGGTGGAGCAACGATGGATCTACAAACTGCCCCTGCTGGAACCCGAAGTGGATTCCCGTCTGGATGAGATTAGAGTCCTCCTGGGACAAGAGGAACGCCGCCGTCTTGACCGGCTCCACGGCGATCCTCACTACAGTCCGTGGAGGTCATACGAACTAACAAAGCATCGCCTTCTGGAGAGAAAGGCGGCGAAGCGCATGGTCCGCATTCGTCAGGGCGAATGGGATGCTGAGGAGCGCCGACGGTCGCCGTCGCCGCCTCTCAGCATCCATGATCGCCCGAATTCAAATCCGAATCCCTTTTATGCTGAGAGACAAACATTTCCATCGAGACAAACAACTGCTGGCGCTCAACAGAGAGTCCTGGACGCTGCACAAAGAACGCACCGTCAAGGTGATTATCGATCCGCCGATCCAGCGCGGATGGGTTCGCCGCTGGCGTCTTACCAAAGCGGCGCAGAGCCGTCCGGATGCGGCGGTGCTCCTGACTATTCTTTCCGGCATCAATACGGAAGTGCATTTCTGGAGGCGGAGCTTCAAGCCAGGAAAGGGCCGCAAAGACCGCTACCGGCGACACATCCTTACCGGGCAAGCCCTTCGTGTGCTGCACGAGTGGGAGTGGTATCGGCTGGGATGGCCCACTGCATGGCGCCACCGGTATTTCCGGGAGCACGAGGCTCTCTCATGGTCGAAGCAAAAGGTGACCATCCTGACATTTTTTCTCGAAGGAATCTTCGAGCTCTACACGGACCGCCATTTCGTCTTTCAATTGCCGGTGCTCAATGCCGCGGCGGAAAGCCGCACCGCGGAAATAGATTCCGCCATCCGGCGGATCGGGCAATTCCGGCTCGACTGGCTCATGGATCTCCGCCGCTCCCGTTGGCCCGATCGAAACTTGAGGCAAAAGGAGCTCCGTCAAATCCACCGGCGCATCATGCGCCGGGCACTGCGGGGAGAGGACGTTGAAGTGAGGCGGCGGCTTGTCACGCCGGTTCGCTTCAGCGTCCCGAACCACACATTCTTTCTCACGAGGGCGTCAGCTAATATGTTAGGCTTCCTGACTTTCATTCAGGCAATGCGGGTGCGAATCCCGCCGCCCTTGCCATTTCATCATCACACGACCGCATCGTCTAACAGCTTAGGACTCTGTGCTCTCCACACAGGAATCCGGGTGCAACTCCCGGTGCGGTTGCCATTTCAAAGTTCAAACAATTTCCCGCCCTCCTGACCACGTCAGGGGCGAAAAGGGGGCATGGCCCCGACAGCCGGAGTGATCCGGTCAGAGGCAGCGGATCCTGTATCCGCTGCGCCGCCGCAATGGCGGACAGTCCATGCAGGCCCAGGCCTCTCCCGGAAGGGAGCGATCGATGCCGTCTTATCGCGGCGGCGGTCGTTACTGCCATGCAAGGCGTTGTGAAAAGAACGGCGGTTCAGGTGCCCGGAAACGGGGAACACCAGCCGCCGGAGAGTGACGGGTGGTGCCGGCCTCACGACCAAACCAGCTTGCGAACAGTTCATGGCCAAGGGGTGGCGGCAGAGTCCAAGTCTTGCTGACGAGGGCCCTGACGCAGATCGAGAGGGAGCGGATGCCGCAAGCAGACGCTGTCTTGAAGATCCGTCCGGTAGCCGGCAGGCGAAAGACAGATGGTGTGTGGCATTTCGTCTCTCAAAAGGAGGCGACAACCACTGGACGTGCACATCATCACAGGTTCGTTCTTAACTAACAAGAACATCTGACTTGGAATCAGACTAAACGCAAGGACGCGTCCGGCGTCATGGTAACTAGTAGCTCAATCCTCCAGCCTTCGGGCAATGGAGGCGACCGATTGGCCGCAAGCCAAAAGGCGTTGGTGTGAATCCGCACGCAAGGGGTCGCTCCCTGTATGGCCCGCAAGGTCAGCGGTAGGTGCAGCGCCGAGGACCATGACACGACGAGTGATCCGCCACACTCTAACAAAGGCAGCTATGCTATCCAACCTCACCCGGTGAGGTGGACACGAGCCGAACCGCCAGCCGCAAACCGGCGGGCAATGACTCCAGAGGGGTAGCCATACGGGCGTAGTCTCAACCCGTTTTCCTTTTCCTTATGCCCGCGTAGCCCAACAGCAGAGGCACGGCGTCGAGAGCGCCGCCAGTGTGAGTGCGAATCTCACCGCGGGTACCATTTCTCACTCACTCCTTCGGGTTCCGTTTCCGGAAAAAGACCATCTGGATAAATTTGGCGAAAATCACCAGAACCAAGGCACCCGCGCCAATATTGGCGGCAAGCTTGCTGGCGTTATCGGCGGCGGCATCTACAACAGCGAGGAACAGAGGACTCATATAATTACCATAATTCAAGGGAGTGGGTGCGTCAACCCCTCACGGACTGCAAGCATTGAAGTGATGCAGCGGCCTTTTAAGCCGCAGAGCAGGGAGCATTACCCTGGCGGTCCACCAGCTTTATTCAACGCCCGTTGGTGAAACAGCATCACGGTTGGCTTACATCCATCAGTTGAGGGGGCAGCACCTTCACGGGCGACCATCTTGCGGCAGTGAGGACGGGGTTACTTCGTAACTATAACGACACGGGACGGCATTGCGCCTTCCATTTCCCCGGCCGGTTTTCTCCGCATCAAGCCGCCGGACGTCAATCAAGAGCGCGGAGATATACGCCATATCCCTCGCTTACGAATGCGAGTGACTTTTGTGTATGAAACCAACCAGTCGGATAACGTCCGCAAAACGGGTGGCTGTCACCCCAGGTGTGCCCGAATTCCAGAAACGGCGTCCGAAGATGGAAGTCGCGGCGCCCTGCTCGTTCCTCGCGCGAAATGCCCCAGGGTCCATTGAAGTCCCCGAACGCAAAGGTAAGCGGCAGAGGAAGGAACAACTGGGCGATGAAGACGCACCCCAGGACGCAACTCAGCACCGTGAGCCGCCGTCCTGTCTCCCAGATGATCCCGGTCCACTTTTTCATAACCTGAACCTAAGGACCGCCACGAATAAAAGCAAATTTATCAATTTTCAGAGGCAGTGAGCCTGGAGTTACTTCGGCAAAACGTTGGCTCAAACCCAGCGATGTTGGTTCAAATCCAATCATGCCCCCCAATCCATGGGGCATGAAACTCCGCGCGGTATTCTCCTCTGATTTTCCTTTTCCAGAGCAGTGAGGCAGGAGTTACTTCGACTCATAATCGGGATGTCGCCGGTTCGAATCCGGCCCGGCCGACTTCATCGGCCGGTAGCTCAGAGGTAGAGCGCCAAACGTCTCCCGCCGGCTTTCTCTCTGGATAATCTTTTCGCGGCAGTGAGACGGGAGTTCCTTCGCACCAAAGCGCGCAGTAAAAGCGTCTGACCAGGGGAAGCGAGATCCCCGCGGGTACATCCGGATGGGGCGGGCTGGCAACAGCCTGCGATCGTCCGCCAAGGCCCGAGTCAAACTCCAGTCGGTTTTCTCCGCGAAATCCTTCCAACAAAATCAAATTCCAGGAAAAGCGACGCCTCCGTCGCCCTCGAACGCGCGCCGCTTCTCGTCCTCCACTTTGGAAAGCGCGCGGCGGTTCTCAATGGCGCGGATTTCCTCCTTCATCGCGGCCACGGCATCTTCATCCATCCGGCATTCCTCCGGCAGAATTTCGCCGCACCAGCCGCAACGCGCCCGGGAACGGCTGTAAAGCTGCCGGTGACAGGACGGACAGTGGTGACTTTTCCACATGATCGTTAGTGTTGATCATGCCGATACGTTTCTCCACCGCAAATTTATGGCGGGGCAGTGAGCACGCGGGTTCCTTCGCTTGAAACGAAACAGAACCACCTGCGGGCACTTTTTCTCCCCGCCTCCTTTTTCCGACAAACACCAACCTTGAGGCAGTGAAGTCCGGGTTACTTCGGGAGCCGGCACGGTTGCAAGACCACCGGCGGCCACTCTGGCCAGTACCTGGACTGATTTACTCCTCATCCCTGATAGAAAGGAGGCGCGACAAGCATGCGCTTCAACATCCTGAAGAAATCAAACCCTGGTGGAACCAACACCCTCAACCTCGCCGGAGGACAGGCGTTCTCTGAGACGTCCAGGCTGGAACTCGCTTCCCTCATGCTTACGAGCATGCTCAAGGACCAGTTTTACCGCACCGCGGATAACACCGTAACGCGCCTGCGCGAACTCATCGCGGGCATGCCGGACAAGCGGTTCGCCGCCAAGGCGGCGATCTACGCGCGGCGCGAAGCCGGCATGCGCAGCGTCACGCACCTTACGGCGGCGGAAGTCGCCAGGAGTGTGAAGGGTGAGCCATGGACGAAGGCGTTCTACGAAAAAGTGGTGCGCCGTCCGGATGACGCGCTGGAGGTTCTCGCCTGTTACATCGGCAGCTACGGCCGCCCGATCCCTAACAGTCTTAAGAAAGGCCTCGGCCTCGCCCTTGCCGGATTCGACGCCTACCAGCTTGCGAAATACCGCAAGCAGGACGCCGACCTGTCGCTCGTGGATGCCGTGAACCTGCTCCACCCGCCGCACACGCCGGCGCTCGCTGCGCTGATAAAGGGTGAACTGAAGCCCGCCGAAACGTGGGAGACGAAGCTCACTCAGGCGGGTCAGCAGGCGGAGAACGACGCAGAACTCAGCGACCTGAAAAAGGACGCGTGGGCCGGCCTCGTGCGTTCGCGCAAGATCGGTTACTTCGCGCTCCTGCGGAACCTGCGGAACATCCTGACAGATGCGCCGGAGGTCACGGCGGAGGCGGTGGCCATGCTCACGGATGAAAAACTCATCCGTCAGTCGCTGGTGCTGCCGTTCCGCTTCCAGACGGCTCTGGACGCCGTGCAGGCCGCCGGTCTGCCGCGCGCTTCGGAGGTGCTGGCCGCGCTCAGTGATGCCGTGGACCTCTCGCTCGTCAACGTGCCGAAGTTCGAAGGCCGCACGCTCGTGGCGCTGGATACGTCCGGTTCCATGGCGGGCCGCCCGATCCAGGTTGGCTCGCTGTTCGCAGCCACGCTGGTGAAGGCAAACGGCGCGGACTTCCTCCAGTTCAGCGACGACGCGTCCTATCTGGCCCTGAACAGCCGCGACAGCACGCTGACACTGGCAAAGTTCATCGCGGGCAACGCCAAGTGCGCCGGAACCGACTTCCACAGCATCTTCCGCAAAGCACGCGGACCGTACGACCGCATCATCATCCTCAGCGACATGCAGGGATGGATCGGCGGTCATGCGCCCGTGCAGACGTTCGCGCAGTGGAAGCAGCAGTACGGCTGCGATCCGAAGGTCTTCTCCTTCGACCTTCAGGGCTACGGCACGCTGCAGTTCCCTGAAAAGAGGATCGTGTGCCTTGCCGGATTCAGCGACAAGACCATGGACCTCCTCCGCATGCTGGACAGCGACCCGCAGGCGCTCATCCGCGCCATCGAGGCGGTAAGTCTGTAAGTGAGAAACGATGGCTGGCGGGCCACGGGTATTCGCCCGTGGTCCGTTGGCTTCTCTCGTTGCCGAACAAATTTTCAGGTGCCGCCTTTTGCTCTCCGCTTCTCCAGAGTTTCAGCATCCACGGCGTCTTTGGTACGACCGGAAGCGCGCTTATTCCGGATGAGATCCGCATACCCGATGAACGGCACACTCAAATCAGAGAGGTTGACCTCTATCCGCGATGACCAGGCTTCATCGAAAGAGACGCCTGAGATATTCGTCATGACCTGATCTTCGTCGGCTCCCGGCCGACCTCGACCAGACGCCTTGGCTCGAGGAAGGGTGCGGTGGACAAATCCGGCAGATCAAAACCAAACTCCTGAAACACTTTCACGAGCCGTTCCGCATTTTCCGGGGAGATCGCCACAAAAATATCCAAATCGCCCGTGAAACGCGGATACCCATGGACGCCGACGCGTATCCGCCCACCACGAGGAACCGCACTTCATTCCTGATGAGTAATGATAAGAACTCCTGGAAGTCCTTCTGAAGTGTAATCTTCGCCATACCATGCGCGGCGGAGGTCTTCGATGGCTGCCAGCCGCTCCTCCGCAGGACGTCCGAGCCAGTATTCCACCCGCTCGGCATCTTCATCCACATCGTCCAGTGATCGCACTTTGAATGTAGTGCGGTCTTTGAGTGGAGTCTGTACGGACCCGGCAGGCATAAGATACGTTAACGGCACCAGCCGACAACGCAACTCTTCGCTTATCCATTTCAACATCAGTCCCCAACACCATGAAACTATCCAAAGCTCTCAAAGACAAAAACCGCGTCGCCGGCGAACTGGCGGAACTCAAAGCTCTCCTGCAGAAACAGAACGTGCGGGCATCGACGCAGGCGTTTGATTACGACGCGCAGGACCTGCTCGCGCGACTCCGTGTGAAACTTGACGAACTCGTGAAGGTGAAGACCGCCATCGCCCAGGCAAATGTAACGGTGTATGATAAAATCTTCCGCCTCGCCGAACTCAAGGGCCTGTCTGCGCTCCTGAAAACGCTCGATACCAAAAACGGTGTCTTCAAGGAAAACAGCGGCGTCTACGGCTCCGCTTACGATATCGAGTACATCGCCCAGTTGAAGAAGACGGAGGTGGACCGCCTCTCGGCGGAAACGGACGCGGAAATCCAGGCGCTGCAGGACGCGCTGGATGAGTTCAACTTCACCTGCTCCGCCGCGGTCTAACCGCTGCGGACAAGGGGAGCGCCGCGAGGACGGCGCTCCCCTGACAACAGATCGGGGCCGCGGCGACAGGGAGGTCCGTGACATCGGGCAAGGCTGCACCAATTGCTTTTCACAAAGCATCCTGAACCATAAACGGGCGAACTGATGCCGACGCTGATCGTCAAACGGCACGGTGCATCACGTCAAAAGGCAACCCTCAGGCCGCAAACAGCAAGACTCTTCGCGGTCCTGTCGACTGTCATGGATGGAACTTCGTCGCGTGCCCCACTGTTTGAACTCCCGCGCACACGTTTCCGGAGGAACCGCTTTCTCCGGAGGCGCTCCACGCATGGCGGCTGCGCCGGTATCTGCTTTGGCGCGAGCGCGATCCGGAAGGCAGGGCGCGGCAGGCGCCGGTGAATGTGCCGCTTCTCCTGCTCGACTGAATTCCTCATGACGGCATTGGTGCAGGTGCCCCGTGCCGCCCGAACGTTTGCGGATGGATTCGTGATTCCGGCTCAATCCGGTGCGGGTCAAGGACTCCCGTGCGCTGTTACTGATTCCGTAACCTCCGCCGCCTCTTTTACGACTTCTTTACAAAAACCGCCGATAACCGCTGCACCGTGCGGCGCTGTCGTGATGTCCTTCCTTCCCTTTTCCCAATCTTCCGCGCTCACGGATTGAACTCCGGAGAGCGCCCCCTGTCTCTAACCACACACCACTTTCGTCCCCCATGAACTTCACAACTCATTTTTCGGTGCCCCGTCCCGCGCCTCCGGAATCCAACGAAACGACCGTTCGCCTTGGCGACTGGCTGTTCGTGCCGGTTCCTGACCTCGTGGTGGAATCGGGGCGCATCCAGCGCCAGTCTCCGGTGCGGAGTGGCGAAAGCGTCGCCCCCGTGGTCAGTGAACTCTATCACATCGGAGGCGAAGCGGTCTACTACAGCGAATCCAAGCACCGAACCTTGACGGTCCGGCAGTATCAGGCGCTGCTCCGCCAGCATCCGAAAACGGTGAAGGAAGACTGGCGCATCCGGCAGAGCGGCATGACCGCCTACGGGCGCGGCACTGTCCATCATCCGGACCACCACGCGATCACGCTGGATGGCTGGCACCGCATCCTGAACGGCGAACCGGATCTCCGCGTCCGCCATAACGAGATCCTGCCCGACTAAGCGTCCCCACAGTCCGCCGGTTCCCTCACAGGAACCGGCGGACTGTTTTACGCTTCCCGCAACGATCGGGCTGCCTCCTCTTCGAATGCCGCCGGATGACCTCCGGCGGCACTTCTTTGTACTGCCGGAGCGGTCCCCCCGGCACGCAAGCCTTAACCCCACACCCTCCCGCCCCATGATCCACTCACCCATCGATTCGCATCTTTTTCCATCCATTTTCAACCAATCTTATGAACACCCCGATACTCGAATCCCAGTTCGCCCGCATGGGCGCACGGGTGAAAGTGGTCCCACAGAATGACAACCGGAGAGCCGCCGGCTTCGCGCTGGACGTGCGCCGCGACGGCGAGGGCGAATTTTTCGAAGTTCGCCTTCCGTCCGGCGCTCAGCCTGCACCGGAGCTGCTGGTGCTTCAGACCGTCCGGCACGACCGCCATCTGCTGCTGCTCGCCAAATCCACCGATGGCCGCAAGGATCGATTCCTCTGCGGTCACGACGAACGCGAGTGGTTCGTGGCTGCCGTGCCTGGCAATGCCTCCACGGTGGCCGACGCCAAGGAGGCTCTGAAGCCCGCTGAAGTGCGCGCAGCTCAGGCGCGGGCCGGTCTCAACCGCACCGAAGCTCAGCGCCGCAAGAACGAAGCCTTCATCCGTCAGGGTGAATGGTTCTTCATGCCCGCGCCGGGTCTCATCGTCGATGCGAAACGCGTTCTTCATCATGAGCCGATCCGCCGCAGCGGCGGCAAGGCTCACATGGTGGAGCAGCTCTATCACACCGGCGGCGAAGCCGTCTACTACAGCGGGACGAAGCGCCGTATCCTCACCGTTCAACAATACCGGAAGCTGCTCAGGAAGCGTCCGCAGACGGTAAAGGAGGACTGGCACATCATGCAGCGCAACATGGCTGCTTATGGCCGCGGCACGGTCCGTCATCCGGACCACCGCACCATTACGCTGCACGACTGGCATCGCATTCTGATGAACACCGAATCCCAGACGCCCGCCATGCAAAATGTGGCGTTCCTGGACTAACAACCTGCGGCCCGCCGGTCTTCGCAAGGAGGCCGGCGGGTTGTGCCACTTTCATACGGGGCCCTGACAAAGCGATCCTTGCGCATCGTTTTGCGGCTTGAGCAAACCTGCGGCAGCAGATAGAACCTGAACATTAGATGAAACTGCTTGTCCCCGCACTGTTCGCTGCCGTTTTCGCATTGGCAGGGTCCTCCTTTGCTTCCTCCTCCGCGCCGGCTCCCGGAGAACCTTCGAGCACAGTGGAATATATCGCGGCACTTTCCGGCGCCACGCCGGATCGCGGCCCGACTGTATCGCCGCCGCTGGCGATGGAGGGAACCACCATCCTGAGCGGCTATCCCAGTGAATCCCCGGACGGCATCGCCACTCCCGGTGTGGTTTTCGTGCATCACAAACGGACCGGTGCAGAGGAATGGGCCCTGCAACAAAAGATATTCAAACCAGAGGGAACATCAGCTTCCGCGCAGTTCGGAAGCGCCATCGCTTTGAAAGACGGCATCGCATGGATCGGCGCCAGCAGAGCGACGGATGCCGGAGGACGCGTTTATGAATACCGCGTGGACGCCTTCACCGGAATGTGGACGGCCACCGGAAGGTCCGTGGCCGCCTCCGTGCCTGTCGCAGGTGAACGGTTTGGAGCCACGCTTGCCTTCGACGGCTCTTTTCTCGCCGTGGGAGCTCCCATGGCCACGGTTAGCAACCGTCTTCTGGCGGGCGCCGTGGATTTATTCGATGCCGCGACGCTCGCCTTCATCATTCGCATACCGGACCAGCAACCGGGATTCCCGGGCAATCATTTTGGAACCTACCTCGCCCTCGGTGACGGATTTCTCGCCGCCGCCGGGATGCGCATGCCGATCCAAACATGGACCCGCTCCGGCAATACATGGAGCCGCACCGCAAACATCACGGGCCCGCCGCCGGGAGACGCGGTGACGGACTTTGGCGCCGCGATCACCGCCTCCGGTGACAGAATTTTCATCGGCACCGGCGGCGGTCCCGCCGTCGCACGGGTTTACGTTTACCGGAGAGATAACGGCACGGATTGGCTTCCGGTCGCTAACATTCCGTCGCCGGCCCCCTCGAACCGCACGGACGGCTACGGTTCCAGTCTCGCTGTGCACGGATCGCTCCTGGCGATGGGCATCCCATCGAGCGATATCACTCTGGGCGCGACCGCCAACCGCTTGTGGCTCCTCCGCAATACCGAAGGCCAAACATGGACACCGGTGGCCCCCGCGGTCCTCCCGCCGGAGGATGGTTATTCCCGCTATGCCGACAGTGTCGCGCTCACGGACCGCTACCTCGTCGCGACCCACAGCGGCGGAAGCGACAACCTCGGCGGCGTGATCGTCCACCTTCACAATCCCGCAGGCAATCTGCCTCCGGCCTTTACTTCCATTCCACTGATTTTCGCGGAAGCGGGCACTGAATATACCCACCGGCTTTCCGCGGTGGATGAAGATTCCGGTGACACCCTCACGTTCTCTGCGGCGGGTCCGCTGCCGGCGTGGCTGAGCCTCACGGATCATGGCGACGGACGCGCCACCCTTTCCGGCACTCCGCCCGCCGGTTCATCCGGAGACAACGCCATCGCCTTGAAAGCAAGTGATACCGCGGGTGCCGCCGCGCGGCAGTGGTTCACGCTTAAGGTGGTGCCCGCCGGCGCAATCCCGCGGATCACCTTCCTCAGCCCGGACCAATCCGTTAGCGACAGCAGACCGGTGGAGTTGAGCGTCACCATCGCTCCCGGCGATCCCGTCACCTACCAATGGTATCTCAACGGGACACCGCTGCCGGGTGAAACCGGGGCGCGGCTTCTGATCAGCAGCGCTCAGGTTTCCAACTCTGGCCGTTATCATGTCCGCATCACTCGCGGCGGCGTTTGGGTGGATTCCGCCGCCGTGAATCTGACAGTAACTCAGGTACCAGACCGCTTCGGCGGCGACTGGCCGACTCTGGGCGCCGGCCCGTCTCACAGCGGAGCCTATCCGGCTACGCTGGGCAGACACACTTTCCTCCCCGCATGGAGCATGGCGGATGCCAGCCACGGCCAGGTCGCCACCGGAAACGGTCGCGTTTATACCACCGGATACGTCTTCCCTGCCCCCAATGCCACGGTAGCAGCCTTCGACCTCCAGTCCGGCCGCCGGCTCTGGAGCACTAACTTTCCCTCCGGTGCCAGCATCAATCCGCCCACGTATTATCGCGGCAGAGTTTATATGCAGCGCGGCGCGCTCAGCACGGAGCATCCCGATGTTCGCGCTTTCGATGCCGCCACCGGCGCAAATCTGTGGGTCGCCAATTATGCCTCGCAGGGGAATTTTCACTACGCTCCCGCAGTGAATGACAGCGGCGTTTTTGTGAACGGAGGCGGGTTCGGCGGCATCTATGGATTCAGCCTCGATGGCGCGCAACTTTTCTTCACGGACCTTGAGCAGTTTGATCAATGGACGCCCCTGCTGCACGCCGGAAAAGTTTATTCATGGGTTGCCACGAGCTTTCGGGAGCACGACCCCCGCAGCGGTGGCATCCTGAACACTCTCACGCTTCCGGGTCTCCCTCCCACCGGCCATATGGCCACGGTGGCGGCCGCGGAAGGCACTACCGCCGTCATGCGCACCCGCACCACACTGAGCGCCGTGGACCTTGCGGTCCGGACTATCCGCTGGACGATCGCGAATTCCTTCACCGGGAGTCCTGCCATCAGCCGGGGTGTTGTTTATGCCATCCGCGACGGTGCGGTGGAATCCCGCAATGCCCTGACCGGTGTTCCCGGCGTGGTCTATCCCACCCGCGATGCACAGGATCTGGAAGTCACCGCCGTGCACCAGCCGGTGGTCCTCGACGATACGTTCCTCGTTTCCTCTGACGATACCGTGTGGATTTTCGATCTTGTTAGCGGCACGCTCCTGCAGCGCCTCAACGGCGGAGGACCGCTCACCTACACCGACGGTGTCCTGCTCGCGGTGGATGACCGCCACACCCTGCGAACATGGAAAGTACGCCAGCCGGCCAGCCTGTCGGCGAATCCAGCTCCACCGGTGATCCCGCCGGACGGTTCCGCCGTAAACTATGCTGTCGCCCCGCTGTTCTCGGACCCTGATCCCGGGGAAGTCCTGACGTATTCGATTGCCGGAGTGGACCACCCGGAACTCTTCCGCACTCTCTCTGTGGATGCGGCCACCGGACAACTCCGCGCGGAGTGGACTCCTTATGCATGGGGTACCGCCGCCGTCACTGTGCGGGCCACGGGGCAGGATGAACTCACGCAGGATACCCTTGTTACCCTCACCATCGATGCGCCGCCCGCGCCGGCATGGAGTCTCGATGGAGCGGCAGTGGTCAATCGCCAGACCGGTCTGGTGGAGCAGCGCATACGCGTCAGGAACACAGGCCCCCGTGCCCTTGCCGGATTCAATCTGGACCTCACCACCAGCGGCGGAACGGCGCTGTACAATGGTCTCGCTGCCACGCCCAATTCGGCCGGCTCATGGACACTGCCTTACAACGTCCCGCTCGCTGCAGGTGAAGAGATCACTCTGGTGCTCGAATTCTACAGCCCTGGCCGCCAGGCGGATTTCCAGGTCTCCGCCACAAGGGTTGTGGATCCTTTGGCTCCCGCATTCGTGCCCCCTCCCGCCGCAGGCACACCGTTCAGCATCACACGCGCCGCAGTTGTGACCGGCGGCGTTTTGATTGAGTTTCCCTCGGAACCGGGTGTCGGCTGCCGCATCGAATATTCCCCTGACAATTCCATATGGACACCGTGTCCCGTCCCGGTCAGGGCCGGCGGCACCAGCGTGCAGTGGATCGACCGCGGCCCGCCCTTCACCTCCAGCGCCCCTGCCGGTACAAACCAGCGGTTCTACCGCATCAGACGGTTATAGGGTCGTCTCTCCAGACCCTTTCTCCCGCGGAGGCCCGCGGTTTCAGGATTCATTAATAAAAAGTTGCGGGAGCCGGGACCTCCTGGCACGCTTCGGGCATGCACCGCGCCTTTGTTTCCGGCACATTTCAGCAATTCCTGCTGTCAGGCGTGATGTTGTTTGCCGCCGTTGTGCGGGGGCAGGACACCGGCACCAACCGCGTGCTCGAACTGAAGGACGGGAACAGTTGGATGGAGATGGGCGAAAAAGGTCCGGTGATTGCGCTGCCGTTCACCGTGGAGGCGGCACTGTTCGTTCCGGAGACGGCGCACACCAAATACGAAGGGCTCTTCGGCGGCATCAAGGAGGAGGACAAGATCAACTACGGGCTCCTGCGTCCTCCCACCATCTATCTGCTAGGCGTCTCGGGACTGCATGGAGGCTATGGTGATGGCGAGCGGTGGCAAAACTGGACGGCGCCGGATGTTATCAAACCCGGCTTGTGGAACCATGTGGCGCTGACGGCGGACGGCGCGGCGCAGCACCTGTACGTGAACGGAAAGGAGATCCTCTCCCTGCCCTGCACCAGCCGTCCGGTGGCGACGCCGCTGCGGTGGATTGGAAAAATGAATGAACGGCTCCACGGCAGTGTGGATGAAGTGCGGGTTTGGTCCGCGGTGCGGACGGCGGAGCAGATTCGTGAGGAGATGACACAACGGCTAACAGGAAAGGAGGCGGCGCTGACGGCGCTGTGGAATTTCGATGATCCGGCGCAGCCCGGGCGCGATGCAACGGGGCACGGGTATGACGGCGTGCTGAAGGGTGCCGCGCACGCGGTGGAGGAGACCGTGAAGTTTGACTTTGCAGGAGGGCTCGACATTCCGGCGCTGCAACTCGACGGCATGGGTGCCATCGCGCTGCCGCCGGAGATTTTCACCGGGATGAGTGAAGCGACGGTGGAAGCGTGGGTGTGCTGGGATCATTTCGATTCATGGCAGCGGTTTTTCAGCTATGGGAAGACGGGGCAGGATGCCTACATTGGCTGCTCGCGGGGCGCGCCGGTGCTGCAATCCGTGGTGCGGGACGAGCGGGGTTCGTTCCAGCCGGTGGAAGGCCAAACGTTTCTGACGCCGGGCACATGGTTCCATGTGGCAGCCGTGAGCAGTCCCCTGGGTGCGCGACTCTACGTGAATGGCACGCTGGTGGCCGCAGACTCCAAAGCGAATCAAACCCTGGGCGGCATCCCGCCCGGGCCGGCATGGCTGGGCGCATGGGACGTCGAGGGTAAGGGGTTCACCGGCTCGCTGGGGGAATTTCGCATCTGGCGCACGGCGCGGACGACGGAACAGATTTGCGCGGGGATGATGCAGCGTTTGTCAGGGTCGGAGGACGGCCTCGCCGGACTGTGGAATTTTTCAGACGTGACGAATCCGGGGCACGATTTCTCTGCGGGGGCCCATCACGGCAAAGTGAAAGGCCAGCCGCGGATCATCACAGCAGCGATCGCTCCGCGCTCGCCCATTCCCGGCTGCACGGTCATGGGGACGGTGGTGGATGAAGCCGGGAAGCCGTTGAACAGTGTGGCCGTCACGCTGTCGGTACCGGGCTTCCGCAGCCAGCGCACCCGCACTGACTCCGGCGGAAGTTTCAAGTTCCTGACCATGGGGCGGACGGGAGCAGCGAATCTCGAAGCGATGCAAAGTGGAATGACGTCGCGGACGCTCAAGGTGGACCTCAAAGAGGACCTCGAGTCGCTAACCTTGCGCATGGTTCATGTTGCTTCGCTCTCAGGCAGGGTGCTTGATACCGCGGAGCGTCCGCAACCGGGTGTGATCGTGGAGGTAATTCAGGAGGGTGCCGTCCGGCGGGTGGCGACTGGTGCGGACGGTGCGTGGTCGCAGGGAGGATTGATGCCGGGCGAATACAAGGTCCGGGCGCAGGCGGACCGCGCACCGGCGGAGTTCGATGGCGGAAAAGCCATCACGCTGAAAGCGGGTGAGCAGTTTACCGCCGACATTCACCGGGAGCCGCGCACCGTGCGTACGCCCATGCCGGCAGGAGCGGGCGGCGTGTTGCGCCTTGAGGGCCCCGGAGATCAGGTGACGCTGCCGGACGGCATTGTGCCGTCGCTCAGTGTGGCGACGTTCGAGTTTCTGATGAAGAGGGAAAAACTGGTAAGGCTCGATGCCGTAATGGGATTTGGTGCTGGAGACCACTCACTGCTTTTCGGTTCACTCCAGGTTCCGGAGGATTTTGCGATGACGGCGTACGAAAGCTTGGTGAACGCCAGCCGGGTGGTCGTTCCCGAAATACTCCGCGCCGGTGAATGGATGCATGTGGCCGCGGTGTGTGAGGGCCGCGAGATCACGCTGTTCATCAATGGCGTGCGCGCGGCGGAAAGCAGAATCGGCGGCCGTTTCAATGACCTGACCGCCGGCGGCGGGAGCATCGGGAACGCGCCAGGGACCATCGCCGGATTCACCGGCATGGTGGACGAAGTGCGCATCTGGGCGGTGCAGCGCACGCCGCAGCAAATCGCCTCGAACATGACCACGCGGATGCACGGCGACGAGGACGGCCTGCTGGCGCTGTGGAATTTCGATGACGCCGCGCAGCCTGTCCACGATGCCACGGGCCACGGGCTCGACGGTGAAATTGTTAGCGGTGCGCAGGTGGCGCCTGCAGAGCCTCTGGGAGTCCTGACACCGCCCACGGTAGTGCAGGGCACGGTGACGGACCCGGACGGACGGGTGGTCGACAAGGCCGATGTCTTCCTCGAGTCCCCCAGCGGGGCGCTCCCGCCTCTCATTACCGACAACACCGGAGCCTGGCTGACGATCGTGCCCAAAGGCACGGAATCCGTGAAAGCGCGCGCGGCGAAAGGTGAATTTGCCTGCGAAGCGCGAACGCTCACGCTCAAGTCAGGCGAAAACAAACTGGATCTCGCACTGCGCGACAGTGCGCCCCTCAGCGGACGGACGCTGGCCATGGACGATACACCGTTGCCTAACATCGTCGTTCAGGCGGTAAGCCCGGACACCGGCCCGCGCCGGGGACTGTCAGGCGATTTCTACAGGATGAAGAGTCTGGCGGAGTTTCCGGAACACCCGGAAAACCTGACCATGCGCCGCGTGGATGAACAATTCAATTTCCCGCTGGTGAACGGCGGCATCGGCGGTGGCCGGATGGGTGAAGGAATTTACGTACGATGGTCCGGGAAACTGCGCGTCGAAACGGCCGGTCCTCATGAGTTTCATCTCCAGGCAAACGATCGCGCGCGCCTCACGGTGGACGGCACGCAGATCGCCGAAGCGAGGTCGGCGCTCACCGGTGCCACGCCGCTGGCGGCGAGCGAGAAGTCCGGCACCGCGGAACTGACGGCGGGGGAACACGACATCGTGCTGGAGTACCTTAACCGCATTGGGCGCCAGGGGATGGCTCTGGAGTGGACGCCGCCCGGCGGCACACGCGGGCCGGTGCCTGCGGCGGTCCTTTCCTACAAGCCCACGGAGGAGCAGTTGCTGATCTCCACCACGAGCGATGCGCACGGTGTCTACCGTTTTCCGGACCTCGATGCCGGTGAATACCAGGTGCGCGCGCAGGTGCCCGGCGGATTTGCTTATCTGAACAACGGACGCAACGTCACGGTGAAAAGCGGCGAGCCGAACCCCGGGATGAATCTGCGGTTTGCACCGTGCAAAAAGGGTGTGTGGCGAAACTACACCTTCAATGACGGGCTTGCCGGCGACACGGTAAACGGCATCAGTCTCGCACCGGACGGTGCGCTGTGGGCCGCCACGCAGGGCGGGGCATCGCGCTTCGACGGAATGAAATTTCAGAACTGGACGAAGGCCGACGGCCTCGCCGACAACAACGTCTATTGCGTGCATGAGGAGCCGGACGGCGTGCTGTGGTTTGGCACCATGGCCGGTCTTACGCGGCACGATCCGAAGACCGGCGGGTTCCGGATTTTCAAACGCATGGAGGGACTTGCGGGCGATCTGGTGAAGCAACTGCTGCGCGACCGCTCCGGCGTGCTGTGGGCCGCGTGCGATCACGGGTTGGCACGCTGGAGGGACGGGAAATTTGAAACGGTGCTCAATTTGGTGGAGGGCACGTCCCACGGTTCAAGCCTGTTTGCAGACTCCACGGGCGCCGTCTGGTGGGGCGGTGCCGGCGCGGCATGGCGCATCCGCGACGGGAAGCCGGAGCAATATGAAACGGCGCAACTCACCAGCGAGGGGGATGTGAATGCCATCTGTGAGGGCGAGGCGGGCGTGATGTGGTTCGGAACCACGAAGGGTCTGACGCGCTGCGACACGAATACCGGCGGCGTGCAGCGATTCACGACTGCGAACGGACTCGCCGCGGCACCGGTCGTTTCCCTGCACCGCGACGGCGGCGGGCGCATCTGGATCGGCACTTACACTACGGATGGACGCGGCATTTCGTGCCGGGACGGCGGCTCGTTCCTGACATGGCGGCGCGCGGACGGTCTGCTGGACGAACGCGTGCCCTGCGTTACCGGCGACTTCAGCGGCACGGTGTGGTTTGCCACCTATCGCGGCATCGCCGGCCTTGACCAAAACACCCTGACGCAATGGTCGGTGCAGGACGGACTCGACGCTGGTGACGTGGACCAAATCGAATCCACCGCCGACGGCTCAGCATGGTTTGTGACGAATCTGAAGCTCTCGCGCTATGACGGCCACTCTTTCACGAAGTTCACGCAGGCGAACGGCCTGCCCACCGGTGCGGTGGATTCGCTCACGGTGGACCGGGACGGCTCGCTGCTGGCCCTGCGCGGCGATGCGCCCATGGTGCGGCTGGAGCCCGGCCGCGGAGAAGGCGCGCCCGTTTTTCAGCCGGTGGCCGGAGCGCCGGAGCGCGTCAAACTCGCCGCCCGCGCCGCCTCCGGTGAAATGTGGTATGCCAGCGAAAAAATGGTTTGGCGCGATGGCGAAGCGGATTCTTCGCCGGACGGCAAAATTGCACCGGTGAAATCCATGAGCGCTTCGCCGGACGGCACGATGTGGTTTGAGATGATGGATACGAAGGAAGGCGGCATCAGGCGTTTCAAAAACGGGAAGTTCGAAAAGTTCAAACTCCGCGGCGGTGCCTCGTGGGGCTTTCTTGCCGCGCCGGACGGCAGCGTCTTTGCCTCCTCCTGGCTGGGGCCTGACAAATTTGACGGCCGGGATTTCCACACCTGGCCGCCGGACAGGGGGCATTTGTCAGGATTGTCCGTAAAGGGTTTTGCGCAGCGCCCCGGCGGGCCGCTGCGGATTGCCTCCTATGAAGGGCTGATCAGCTATGACGGCACCGCGTTTTCCACGCTCGATGAACGCGACGGCCTGCCGGAAAGCCGCTTCCGCGCGGTGCATGAAACCGCGGGCGGCGACATCTGGCTGGCACTTGAGCGCAACGGCGGTCTGATCCGCTATCGTCCGCTCAAGCGCCCGCCCGGCGCGCCGGCCATTACCGCACCGGCCCGTCTGCAGACCGGACAGCGCGCCACATTCAGGTTCGACGTCACCGACCTTCGCACCGTGCCAGCGAAGCGTCAGTACCGCTGGCAGCTCTACCAAGGTGAACGCGATGCGGCCGCTCTGGCCGTCAACTGGCAGCCGCCGCGCAGTGTCACGGAACTGGAACAGACCTTCGACAAAGCCGGTCCGTGGACGCTGGCCGTGCAATACATCGACCGCGATCTGAACTACTCGCCGCCCGCCTTTGCCGCAGTGCGCGTCTTCATTCCATGGCATGAGAACCTCGCCATCATGGTCCCCGCCGGTGCGGGCGTTGCGGGATTGCTTGGCTGGGCATTCATCGCGCGCCTCCTCTACGTGCGAAAACGCCGTGAAGCCGAACGCCTGCGGGAGCAACTCCTCGCGGAGGAGCACAAAGCCCGCGAGGCCGCGGAAGCCGCCCGGGAAGCCGCGGAGGTGGCGAACACGGCCAAGAGCCGCTTCCTCGCCAACATGAGCCACGAGCTGCGTACGCCCATGAACGCCATCATCGGCTACAGCGAAATGCTTCAGGAGGAGGCCGAAGACATCGGCCAGGAGAGCTTTATCCCGGACCTCCAGAAAATCCACGGTGCCGGCAAGCACCTGCTGAGCCTGATCAATGATATCCTCGACCTCTCCAAGGTCGAGGCCGGCAAGATGACCCTTTACCTTGAGGAGTTCGAAGTCGGAAAGCTGCTCGACGAAGTCGCTGCCACCGTGCAGCCGCTCGTCGCGAAAAATGAAAACCGTCTTGTCGTCGATTACCCGCCGGACGTTGGCCGGATGCGGGCCGACGTCACCAAGGTCCGGCAGACCCTCTTCAATCTCCTGAGCAACGCCACGAAATTCACCGACCGCGGCACCATCACCCTCACGGTTAGGAAAACTCTGAGCGCGCAGCCCTCAACGCTCAACTTCCGCGTCAGCGACACCGGCATCGGCATGACTCCGGCGCAAATGGCGCACCTGTTCGAAGCGTTCTCCCAGGCCGATGCCAGCACCACACGCAAATACGGCGGCACCGGCCTCGGTCTCGCGATCAGCCGGAAATTCTGCCAGCAGATGGGCGGCGACATCACCGTGGAGAGTGAACCCGGAAAAGGCACGACGTTCACCGTCACGCTGCCCGTCGAAGTATCCGGCGCGCCGGAGCTTTTGCAGGAGCCTGTGAAACCGGCGGTGGATTCCACCGGCGACCAGAGAGCCACCGTTCTCGTCATCGATGACGATGCGACCATTTGGGATCTCATGCAGCGCTCGCTGTCCAGGGATGGTTATCGCGTCGTCTTTGCCGGAGACGGCGCACACGGCCTGGCCATGGCAAAGGACATCAGGCCCGCCGTTATTACGCTGGACGTAATGATGCCGGGCATGGACGGATGGGCTGTCCTGACCTCGTTGAAGGCCGACCCCCTGACTGCGGACATTCCCGTCATTATGCTGACCATCGTGGATGACAAAAGCATGGGCTTCGCGCTCGGCGCCGCGGATTACTTTACCAAACCGATCGACTGGCCGCGCCTGACTGCCTCCCTGCACCGGCATCACCGGTCCAACGGAGACTGCAGTGTGCTGGTGGTGGAGGATGATGCCGCCACTCGCGACATGCTGCGGCGGAGTATGGAGAAAGAGGGGTGGGAAGTGCTGGAGGCGGAGAATGGTAAAGCGGGCCTTGAACGACTGGCGGGAGGCATTCCCTCCCTGATCCTCCTCGATCTCATGATGCCGGAAATGGACGGTTTCACCTTTATGCAGGAACTCCGCGCCAGGCCTGACGGGCATCACGTCCCGGTCATCGTCATCACCGCCAAAGACCTCACCGACGACGACCGACGGCGTCTCAACGGCGAAGTCGCCCGCATTTTGCAAAAGGGCGCCACTTCCACAGACGCACTGCTCGCCGAAATTCGTTCGCTCGTCCCCGCGCCCTGACTGTTTTCACCACTGCCGCCATGCCGAACATTCTCCTTGTTGAAGACAACGAACTGAACCGCGACATGCTCTCCCGCCGGCTGGAGCGCAAGGGCTACACCGTCGCCCTCGCGGTGGACGGCCAGCAGGGCGTGGACATGGCCCTGACAAGTGCGCCGGACCTCATCCTCATGGACATGAGTCTGCCGGTGGTGGATGGCTGGGAAGCCACGCGCCGCATCAAGGCTAACGAATTGACGAAGAACATTCCGGTGATCGCCCTCACCGCCCACGCGATGGATGGCGATGAACAAAAAGCCCGCGCTGCCGGCTGCGATGATTATGACACCAAGCCCGTTGAGTTGCCGCGGCTGCTGGAGAAGATAGAGCGGCTCCTGAAAGCCTGACTGCATGCAACCGCGCCGCTTCAATTCATCGAAGCTTTCATGCCCGCTCCGGCGGTGCCTTGCGGCGGCACTGCTGCTGCTGCTTTTGCCGGGGTCGCTATTGGCGCAGACCGGCGCGCCCAACCGGGTCCTTGACCTTGACGGGAAAGGTGACTGGATGCAAATCGCCCCGGAGGGATTCAGTAACTTGAAGGAAGCCACCTTTGAGGCGTGGGTCAAATGGCGCGGCTTTCACGCGGCGTCCCGCGTGTTTGACTTCGGCAGCCAGGGAAATGAAATCTACATCGGCACCAGTTCTGAGAGAATTGGATACAGATCCGGCTCGTTGAAATTCCTCGTGGTGGACTCTGCCGGAAGCCGGCGCCGCGTGGAGGTCTATGGCGGATTCCGGCAGGATCAGTGGGAGCATGTTGCAGTAGTGACCGGATCCGGCGGTGTCAGGATTTACCTCAATGGCATGCTGGTGGCTACAGACGACTACACCGGCAGCCTGTCATCGAAAGGGAAGGACAAATTTTATTTGGGACGGGAAAACCATCCCGAAATGCCGAAGGGCTTTTTCGACGGGCAAATGGACGAGGTGCGCATGTGGAGCGTGCAGCGTTCAGAAGAGGAAATCCGGAAAAACATGTTTTTGCGGCTGACCGGTCGCGAGCCGGGTTTGGCAGGGCTGTGGAATTTCGATGATCCCGCGCACCCGGGTCGCGATGCGTCGGCGGGCGAATTCCACGGGCAGTTGACGGGAGACGCGAAGAGCGTCGTTGAGGAGTTGCCGCTGCCTGAGAACACACCGCGGCCAGGACTGCTGGAGGGCCGTGTGACCGATCCTGATGGCAATCCCCTTGCTGGCGCTCAATTGGTGGTTTCCACACGCGAATTCCTGCATTCCAGGGGGACGGGCGCCCTGCCGCCGTGGACCAGCATCGGGGTGACAGACGCGGAGGGACGTTATCGTCTCGCTGCTTTCGTTCCCGGGGGAGTCCTCGGCCTGGGCGGGCGCCTTGAGTCCAGTGACCTCGGCGGAGGGCGCATGGACATTGAGTTGCAACCCGGGGAGCGGCAGGAAGTGGATCTTGAAATGCGCGGCACGGCCGTCATTGCGGGAACGCTTCTGTCCATGGACAGCACGCCGCTGGCTCACGTCAAAATCGGTTTGGCCAAACCGCGTTCATCGCCGGGCGACGCGCCGGAGTTTGTCCGCTCGCCAGTGACCACCGGCGAGAACGGCGAGTTTCAATTTAACCGCACTTACCCTGCTGGCCGCTACGAATTGCTGGCACATACGATGCGCGGTCCGGTATCACTGACCGGCGGACAACTGATTGATTACGACGCTGCCAACACGTCCACCGGTGAAACATACCATCTGGCGCCGCTGAGGAGGGGAAGGTGGCGGTCATTCGGAACGGCGGAGGGTCTGCCTGGCAATTCGGTGAACGCCGTTCTGCCATGGGATGATGACTCGGTGTGGGTGGGCACCGATGAAGGACTGGCTCGTTTCGACGGTCAGGTGTTTGTGCCGTGGGATGCTCCGGAATCGTTTCGGGCTGCCTCCGTCTTCGATCTCCGGCGCGATCCGCAGGGTTTTCTGTGGGCTTGCATGGCGCGGGGACTGGCGCGCTTTGACGGCGATCATTGGGATTGGCTTTATTCTTCAAAGAACGGATTGCCGAATGACTTCGCTGCCCTAACGGCGGCGTGGGATACCGCGGGACAGCTTTGGGTGGGTTCGGCAAGTGGACTTTTTCGCCTTGAAGGCACCCGGTTCGTTCCTGTCCCTGCCGCTGATGGCAGGTCATTCGGAGAAACAGCGAGCCTGCTCGCTGCGGACGGCGGGACTCTGTGGATCTGTGCCCCGAAGCGCGGCGTATTCAGGTGGAACGGCAGCGTTGCAGAGCCGGTCCCCGCTGCGAAAGGGGTGACGGTGAGTCGTGCCTATGCGGCCTGCCGCGACAGTGAGGGGCAGTTATGGTTCGCCACCGAAGAAGGCGTTCTGCGGTGGGACTCCGCCTCCGGAGCCCTGGTGGACACTGACATTGGCATGACTGCGGCGGCTCTTTATCGCGACGAAAAAGGGGTTTGGTGGCTGGGAGGCGACAATGGATTGCTTCGCCGGGCATTCGGTTCGGCGATGATGTTCAGGAAGCCCGATGGACTGGCGGGCAACCGGGTGAACGCCATCGCACCGGCCCGGGATGGATCACTGTGGCTGGCAACCAGCGGAGGACTCACGCGATTCGAAGAGGAACGGCTCCAGGTGCTCACCACAAGAGACGGCCTCCCAAAGAATGCGGTGACTCGTGTGGAGCCTGCCAAAGACGGCTCTGTATGGTTTACCTGCTCCCGCGGCGAAGGGAAAGATTCCGGGGACACGCTCTGCCGGTTCGATGGCAGCGCGGTAACCATCTACGGCCGCGACCAGGGACTCGGGACCGTCGCCATCGGTGGCCTGCACGTTGCAGATGACGGCACCGTGTGGGTCGGAGCGGGAGGAAAGACCATTCGCAGCCTCGCGATCGACTGGATCACTTCTTCGGTCACTGGCGTGTGGCGAAAACAGGGATCTCAGTTTGCTGCGCCGGAAGTGTCCATGGGTTTGAGTGCCGAACGCCTGGGTGCGATCGCAGGGTCGCCCGACGGCCGTGTCTGGTTCGCAGGTGAAGGCACGATCCGGCGATTTGACGGGAAGACGACGGAGGTCGTTCCGGTTCCTGGCTTTGTCCGGAGTATCCTGCCCCTTCCCAACGGCGACGTATGGGTGGGAACTCAGAGCGGCGCGGTTCGCTGGAATGAAAAAAATCTCACGTCATGGGGCCCGAAAGATGGTCTCACCGGCAACGTCCTCTCCATCGCCGTTGGTGCCGACGGCGCAATCTGGTTTGGCACCTCGCACGGTCTCTTCCGCGCGGCCAGCGAGACGAGCCCTCCCGTTCCCGTTGTGAAACGGGGACTGATTTCCGGCAGAGTACCGAGCCTCTGCGTGGACAGCGACGGACTGGTGTGGATAGCCACGAGCCATGGTGTGGTGCTCACCGATGGCACCCTCTGGTCTTCCATCGGCGAGAACGAGGGACTGCCGGACCGGCTCGTTTACTCGATACGTCAGGCAGCCGACGGCTGGATGTGGATCGGAACGGAGGGCGGACTGGTTCGCTACCGTCGCGACAAAACGGTGCCGGCGGTACCCGCCGTGACTTTGCAGGCGGACGGAACGGAGCGCAATCTGACCGGCGTGACTTCCGTGCTGGAGGACCGCCGCACGACATTCCACTTCGCGGCAATGGACGGAGCCACTCCCGCCTCCCGCCGGCAGTATCGTCTCGAAATCAAAAGTGATGACGACGCCGTTTCCCCGGTCTCATTGATTGAGACGAAACCGCAATTCGATTGGAGTCCGTCCCAGCCCGGCCGCTACAATGTATCGGTGCAATACACTAACGGTGAGTTGAACTACTCGAAGCCCGTCACCGCCAGCATTACGGTCGTAAAACCATGGTATCGCAACTGGCTGATCATGGCTCCTCTGGGAGTTATCAACGGAGGGCTTATCGGCTGGGCGTTCGCCGCCCGGTCGCTCTATCTTCGCAAGCGCCGCGAGGCCACCCGTCTGCGCGAACAGATCTTCGAGCAGGAGCATCGCGCCCGCCTTGACCTTGAAGCGAAGAACGTTGAGCTGGCCGAAGCGACGGCACTCGCCGACGAAGCCAATCAGGCGAAGAGCACGTTTCTCGCGAACATGAGCCACGAGCTGCGTACGCCCATGAACGCCATCATCGGCTACAGCGAGATGCTCCAGGAGGAGGCCGAAGACCTCGGGCAAAAGGAGTTCATCCCCGACCTGCAAAAGATTCACGGAGCCGGCAAACATCTGCTCTCGCTCATCAATGGCATTCTTGATCTGTCGAAAGTAGAAGCGGGCAAAATGGAACTCTACCTTGAAGAGTTCAACCTGGCCCAACTGACGCACGATATCGCATCCACCATCCAGCCGCTCATTGCAAAAAACGGCAATCGCCTCATCGCGGAATGCCCCGCAGACACCGGCAAAATGCGCGCCGATCTGACAAAACTCCGCCAGACACTTTTCAATCTCCTGAGCAACGCCAGCAAGTTCACCGAAAACGGAACGATTCGACTCGAAGTAACGCGCTGCTCCGGTGAGACGACACCGGCTACCATCGTCTTCCGCGTTACGGATTCCGGCATCGGGATCACGCCGGAGCAGATGACGCGCCTCTTCGAGGCCTTCTCCCAGGCGGACGCCAGCACCACACGCAAATATGGCGGCACGGGCCTCGGTCTCGCTATCAGCCGGGAATTCTGCCGGCTGATGGGAGGAGACATCACGGTGGAAAGCGAACCCGGCAAAGGCTCGATCTTTACCGTCACGCTGCCCGCGCAAGTCGGGGACATCACGCCCGCATCGCCGGCGGATTCCGGACCTGCCCCAGCCGGCGACCGGCGGGCGACGGTATTGGTCATCGACGACGATGCCGCTGTTCGTGATTTGCTTCAGCGTCAACTAACAAAAGACGGCTTCCGGGTTCTCGCGGCGTCCGACGGGGCGCACGGCCTCTCGCTGGCGAAAGAATGGAAACCCGCCATCATCACCCTCGACGTTATGATGCCGGGCATGGATGGCTGGGCAGTGCTCACCGCCCTAAAGGCCGATGCTGAGACCATGGAAATTCCCGTCATCATGATGACCATCGTGGATGACAAAAACATGGGCTTTGCGCTGGGAGCAGCGGATTACTTTACGAAGCCCCTCGACTGGCAGCGGCTGGCGGCAGCGCTCAAGAAACACCGGCGCACCGGCAGCACTCAGCGCGTCCTCGTGGTGGAGGACGACGCTTCCACGCGAGACATGCTCCGGCGCAGCATGGAAAAGGAGGGCTGGACCGTGGAGGAAGCCGAAAATGGCCGGCGCGGCCTGGAATGCCTCGCCGCGAGTATGCCTGCGCTCATCGTTCTCGACCTGATGATGCCGGAGATGGACGGCTTCGCGTTCATGGAGCAACTCCGCGGGCGTCCCGACGGACGGGAGGTTCCCGTCATCGTCATTACCGCCAAAGACCTCACGGCTGAAGATCACCGCCGCCTCAACGGGGAGGTGTCCCGCATTCTCCAGAAGGGCGCCACTTCTGCAGCCGATCTGCTGGCGGAAATCCGCTCGCTGATGCCGGCGGCCTCCTCCTCTGTCCTCTGATGTCCACCCTCCCTGAATCATCGGACTTCTCCCGCATCCGCCATGACCTGCGGACTCCGGTGAATCATATCATCGGTTATTGTGAAATGCTCCAGGAGGACGATACCGTTCCCGCTGCCTATCTTCCGGACCTTCAGCGCATTCATGCCAGTGGACGCACGCTCGCGGGGCTCGTGACGGAACTTTTCAACGAAGAGGTCTTCACCGCACGCAGCCATGATCTCAAACAACTCGGCCATGAACTGCGCACGCCGGTCAATCACATCATCGGCTACTGCGAACTGCTGCGCGACGAAGCCACCGCCGCCGGCTGCACAAGGATGACGCCGGACCTGGATCGCATCGCAGACGCTGCACGGTTGTGGCTCGATCTTGTCGAAACCTATCTTTTTTCCCCCGCGGGCCTGCTCGCACCGGTCCACCGCGCGAAGACAGTGCCCGTTCCTTCCGCGGCACCACGGGAATTCACCTCAGTCCCCATGTCAGGAAGGCTGCTCGTTGTGGACGACGATGCCGCGAACCGTGACATGCTTTCGCGCCGCCTGCGCCGTCACGGACTCGAAGTCGTCGACGCCGCCAGCGGGCTGGAGGCATTGAAACGGCTGCGCACCACTCCCTGCGATCTCATCCTGCTCGACATGATCATGCCTGCGCTCGACGGCTATCAGACGCTGATTCGTCTCAAAGCCGACAAAACGCTCTGCGACATTCCGGTCATCATGCTGTCGGCGCTCGATCACGATGCGCAAATTGCAGACTGCATCGAAGCCGGTGCCGAGGACTATCTTTCAAAACCCTTCGACCCCGTGCTCCTGCGCGCCCGCATCGGCGCATCGCTGGAGAAACGCCGCCTGCGTGAACGCGAGCAGCAGCATCTCGCCGAAATTCAGACGGAGCGCGAAAAGTCGGAGCGTCTCCTCCTCAACGTCCTCCCGCCCTCCGTCGCCGCGCGTCTCAAGCAGGGCGAGACCATGATCGCGGATCACTTTGACTGCGCCACGGTCCTCTTTGCCGACCTCGTCGGCTTCACGCCGCTCGCGCACACCATGCAGCCCGTCGCGCTCGTTGGACTGCTCAATGACATCTTCACACGCTTTGACGAGCTCGCCGCGGAGCTGGGTCTGGAAAAGATCAAAACCATCGGCGACGCCTACATGGTCGTCGCCGGCGTGCCCGTGCCGCGCGCAGACCATGCGCGCGCCGCCGCCACCCTCGCACTGCGTATCAACGACGCTGTGCGCTCTATCAATTCCGCCCGCGGCCTCGACCTTCACCTCCGCACCGGCCTGCACAGCGGACCGCTCGCCGCCGGCATCATCGGTCGCCACAAGTTCTCCTACGATCTGTGGGGCGATACCGTCAACACCGCCAGCCGCATGGAGTCCAGCGCTCCGCTCGATACCATCCACCTTTCCTCCGCCACCGCCACACTGCTGGGCCATTCCTTTGCCCTGACCTTGCGCGGCACCATCGCCATCAAAGGCATCGGGGACATGGAGACTTGGACGCTGCACCCTTTGACGTGAAAGGATTTGAGCGCCCCGCCTGACGCATAGGTCCTATATGTCTTATAGGACATATTTCCCCCGGGGCCGGCCAACACCATCAGATTTGACTGCACTGCTCCCTGGACGCGGAGAGGTGATAGAGACGGCTTCGCAGGCCGGCGTGCAGTCGCAACCAAAGGAAGGGAGACGCCCCGGTCGCGGCTTTGCCGTGGCCGGGGCTGTCTTGCGAAAAATTGACGGGAAAGGCTTTGCGCGTTGCTCTCGGCCCAGGCAAAGTGCCGCCCGTGAATCCCGTCAGGATGATTACCGCGCCGAACAGCTCTGCCCTCAAGGGCACGGGCCGAACGGGTGCCGCCGCGCGGCGGCAGGCAGGGTGTGGACAAAAGGATGAACACCTCCTCGGGGCGCAACGCTTTTTCCTTCAAATCAGCTACCGATTCCATGAATGACACGCTCAACAGACCGACGGTCCTCGTCCTCAACCGCCATTGGCAGGCGATCGACGTGAAGACCCCTGCGGAAGCCTTTGGCATGATGGCCACCGGGGCTGCGAGCGGACTGGACATCGGCGACGACGGGATGCGCCCGGTGCCGTGGACGGATTGGCTCACTCTGCCGGTGCGGGACCAGGACCGCCCGGTGCGCACCGTGCGCGGAGCCGTGCGCGCTCCCACCGTCATCGTGCTGGCCCGCTTTGCCAGAATGCCCCGCCGCCGCCTCAGTTTCTCGCTGCGCGGCCTCTGGGAGCGTGACGGCGGCGTCTGCCAGTACACCGGCAAGCGCCTCCAGCCGGGCGAAGGGAACATCGATCACGTCGTCCCCCGGAGCCGCGGCGGTCACTCCACGTGGGACAATTGCGTCCTCGCCGACAAGCGCGTCAATCACCGCAAAGGCAACCGCACGCCGGATGAGGCCGGGCTCAAGCTCGTCCGTGCTCCCCAGGTGCCCCGGGAAATGCCGGCCACCGCTTTCATCCGGAATACGCACGCCATTCCGGACTGGGAGATGTTCCTGGCCTGATCATCAGCGGAGAGCAGCGCAGGTTTTCACCGGCGCTGCTCTTTTTGTTTTCCGGTTAAAATCGGAATGTCTGAACACGCCGGATGATGTATTGTCTGAATGGACCGGTCCCCGGCCTGCCGCCGGGGATCTTCCATCCACCTCAGACATGAACTCCGCCGTGCGCGCCCGCAGGATCACCCTGGGACTTCTCCTCGGCGCGGCTCTCGTCGCCGGTGGAGTCTGCTGGCAGCGTTCCTCCATCGAAAGCACGCCGGGTCATCTCTCGCGAAGAAGGTTTTTGCTCCCTCCTCCCCCGACTGCCGCGGCGGACTCGCTTGCGGAGGACGGAAAGGCGGCCGCACCGGTGCGTTACAGAGCCTGTTTGCTGCTCCGCCTGCTGCCTTCGTCTTCACCGGCCATCCATTCCACCAGCCACCGGATAACGGAACTGAAAGCCTCCGCCATCCTCACCGCCGCCATTTCGGCTCTGGATCTTTCCGGGCGCTGGTCCACAGACCCTGACGCTGCGCTCTTCAAACTGGGAGCCATGGTGCAAATGGCGTCCTCCCCGGATTCTCCCCTAACAGGAACACTTTCGGTTACCTCTCCCGGCCAAAAGGAAGCCGCTGAGATTGCAGACGCTCTCGTAACGGCATTCAAAAACAGTCTGGAAACGTCTGAAAGCGATCAAACGAACAGGCTCGCTGTACCCGTCTACAGGCAAATCAAAGCGCTCACAGAATCCGTGGAGCGCGCACGGAACCAATTACTGGAGTGCATGAACAGCCGCCTGATCGTCGACTACGCTTTCCTCGACAGCCTCAACAAAAAGCCCGGTGCGATCCAGCCTGAACTGGACGCATCCCTCAATCCTGACATCAAGCTCGCATGGTTCAGTCATCAGTTGGACACTCTCAAATCCATGCCCTGGGCTGCCTCTGTCGATTACCTTGCGGGTGCGGCCCTGCCATTCGATGACGAGGTGACCAAACTCTGCCGGACATGGCAGGATCTCGCGCCAACGTACGCCGCCGTGGCCGATGGAGAAACAGGGAAGTCGTTCGAGACGCAGAAATCGATAACGCAGAGTGCCATCGATGCCTACAGGGACAAACTCCAGGAATGGGTCACACAGACCGCCGGTACCCTGCCGCCGGAGGATCCGCATCAACCATTCAGTTCCACCACGGACCGGAAGAGGCAGGAGGAATACCGGGCACTCAAGCGGCACTATGAAGCCGGGGCCGAATCCCTGAAGGCTCTTCAGGAGAACGCCGCGAGATTGTTTGGAAACGACGCACCTATCTACGTCCCGCCACTGGTCGTGCTCAAAAGGTCTGTCGAGCGTCTGCCGCGCTGACCATGCCCCAGGGCCGAATCGCAGACCGGATGGTTTTTATGGAATCTTGGGAGATGATCAGCCGTGGTAAGGAGTCTCCTGGCAACTTTGCTCGTTTGCTAGTTGCACGACGGCGGCACCTTATTATGATCCGTGCCTCGATCCCTGTCCCCATGAAAATCTCATCAGTCTTTCGCCTCCTGCCTCTCGCGTTTCTTGCCGGCGCTGCTTCTCAATCCACCGCTGCCGTTCTGTTTTCAGAGAACTTTGAAAGCCGGGTGCTGGGGCCGTATATCTCGCCGACCGAATCCGGTGGCGATGGTACCGACTGGACAAGCACCCCTCCCACGGGCTGGGTGCCGGATCAGGGGGCCACGCCAGTGGGCGGCCCTGTCGAGTTTTATGGTTTTACGTTCCATGACAAACAGTCGTGGATCAACACGGAGGGGGATCAAAACCGCAGCGCATGGGTGGGCGGCACTGGAACGGTCATGGTCGCAGACCCCGACGCCTATGACGATGGCAATGCGGATATCGGCGGCGGTCTCTACAACGTGCGCATCACGACGCCCGCCATTTCGCTGGCCGGCGTCGCCGCCAATTCCGTCGTGGTCGGCTTCGACTCGAGTTTCCGCGTGGAAGGCAACCAGACGGCTCTGCTCGACGTCACGTTTGACGGTGTGAACTTCACCAATCTCCTGACCTACAACAGCGCGCTCCTTGGTAACGGAGACACGATCAACACCGTTCAGTCTCTCCCCGTGAACAACAGCAGTTCCGGAACCATGCGGCTTCGCTTCAGCATGGTCAACGCCGAGAACAACTGGTGGTGGGCGGTGGATAATATCGTCGTCACTGGAACGGTTCCGGAACCTTCCGCGGGGATGCTGTCCCTGCTGGCGCTGGCCGGCCTGTGCAGCAGACGCCGGCGCGCCTGACTTTTTGGTGCGCCGTCAGCGAGCCGTCCTGACGGTTGGCCGTGATGAAATCCGGGACGTCTCCGTACTGAGGAGGCTCGATTTCCGTTGTTTGGAGGTTGATGTTTCCTCCGGCGTTCTATCATCCCTCCCATGTCTTCCCGTGTCGTCCAAATCTGCCGCGACCTCGTCGCTCTGCCGAGTGTAAACCCGGACGGCGAGGCAGGGACCGACCGCACCGGTGAGAAGGCCTGCGCTGAATACGCAGGTGACTTTTGCCGCCGTCTCGGCGCGGACATCACTTATGAAGAGGTCTTCCCCGGAAGACCTAACATCATCGCCCGCTTTCCTTCCACTGCTCAAGGGAAACCCCGCATCCTCCTCGGTCCGCATACGGATACCGTCAGCGTCGCCGGAATGACCATCGATCCCTTCGGAGCGGAACTGCGCGATGGCCGCATCTATGGCCGCGGGGCCTGTGACACCAAAGGCACGATGTCCGCAATGCTCGCCGCGCTGGAGGAACTGGGAGACCGCATTCCACACCTGGGAGGCGAGATCACCTTCGCCGGTTTTATGGGAGAGGAGACCGCTCAGTGGGGTTCCCGGCACTTCGCGAAACACCATCCTGGTTACGACTTCGGTCTTGTGGGCGAACCGACCGGCTGCGCAGTGGTCAACACTCACAAAGGTTCGTGGTGGCTGCGGCTCTCCACCGCAGGCTACGCCGTTCACGGTTCTCAACCGGAGCGCGGGGACAATGCCGTCCTCAAAATGCTGCCCGTCATTGAGGCGCTCGACGGTCCCTTCCGCCGCCTTCTCGCCGCGCCGGAATTCCGGCATCCTGTTCTCGGCGACAGCACGATCAATATCGGCATGATCCGCGGCGGCACCCGCACCAACATCGTTCCGGATGCCTGCACCATCTGGCTCGATCTCCGGTTCACTCCCGCCATCCACGCAGCCGGCATTGATAAGATGCTGCGCGATTTCCTCCACGAACAGGGCGTCCCTGTCACCATCGATGCCGATCCCGTCTGTGCTCCTCTGGAAACGCCTGCGGACAATCCCTTCGTTCAGAAGCTCGCGGCCGCCGGGCACGGCCTCACCGGCGCCACATGGTTCTGCGACGCGCTCTGGCTGGCGGAAGCGGGGATCCCCTCTGTGGCGGCAGGCCCAGGGGACATCGCTCAGGCGCACACCGCGGATGAGTGGGTCAGCGTCTCGCAGCTTGAAGAGGGCGTCGGATTCTACCGGCGTTTTCTGGAAAGCCTGTAACCGCTGGCCTCACACGACCTATACGTCATATGGGACTCATAGGTCCTATTTCCCCCAATCAATGGAAAATGAACGGTGCTCCCATGTCCTGCAGCATCTTCCTTTCCTCCACGAGATACTTGTCCGCCAGTTTCTCGAGTTCCCCCTTATCCCGGAATTCCTTGATGAAGGCGTTCACTTTCAGACGGAGTGAATCGTTGCCCTTCTTGATGCCCACCGCCCAGTCCTCTTCGCGAATCGGTGTTAGGATCGCCTTCGTCGTGGAAGCGTTCTTTTTGGCATGCCCGTAGATGGAAAGCTGATCGTAGATGAACGCGTCCGCCCTTCCCTGCCCCACTTCCAGCACGCAGTTCACTTCATCATCATAAACAGACAGCGCGGCCTGGGGCAGAAATTCCCGCGCATAGCTTTCTCCCGTCGTCGCGATCTTCGCCGCCACTTTGGCGCCCGGCTTTTTCAAATCCTCCACCGACTTGATCTGCGAATTCTTCTGCACCAGCATCGCGATGGCAGTGTGCACATAGGCGTCGGAAAAATCGATCGACTTGCGCCGGAAGTCAGTCGCCGTCATCGCGGAAATCACCAGATCGATCTGCCCCGCCTGCAATGCGGGAATGAGCCCGTCGAAACTGTACTCCTCCAGTTTCAGCGGCAGCTTGAGGTACTGCGCCAAGGCCTCGGCGATGCGCACATCCACACCGTCCGGCTCGCTCTTCTCGTTCTTAAACTCGAACGGCGGATAGGACATCTCCATGCCAACAGTCAATTGGGGCGTCTTCTCCCGGCTGCAGGCGGCGAGGAATCCGGCGGGAAGGAGCGGAAGAAAAGTGCGGCGGTTCATGACAGCGGGAACTTCTACCCTTGGCGTTTGCCGTCAACCAGCCGGTTCAGTGCCAGCGGGTTTCCCTCTTTCAGGGCATCCGGCAGCAGAGCGTCCGGATAATCCTGCCAGCAAACCGGACGCACCCAGCGCAGGATCGCCCCGGTTCCGACCGACGTGCTCCGTCCGTCGCTCGTCGCCGGGTACGGGCCGCCATGCACGATCGCGGGGCACACCTCGAGCCCCGTGGGCCAACTGTTGTATAACAAGCGTCCCGCGCGCTGTTCCATCGCGGCGATCAACTCTCCCGCACCGGCAAAATCCGCATCCGTCCCGTGGATCGCCGCCGTGAGCTGGCCCTCCACCGCATTCGCCATCGCCAGCATCCCCGGCATGCCGTCGCAGCCGATCAACAGCGTGCTGGGTCCGAACACTTCATCCATGAGCTTGTGATCCTTCAGCACCTCCTCCGCGGTCGTCTCGAAAACCGCCGGCGTCGCCGTATTGCCGCCACCGGGATTGGCGGAGGCCAGTTGCTTCACCGCCTCATGGTGCCCCAGCCGCTTCACCCCTTCATGATACGCCTGACAAATACCACTCGTCAGCATCGTCGGCGTCCCCGCCGCGCCCATCAGCCGCGCATACTCGTTCCGGAATGCATTCGACTCCGCGTTCCGGTCAAAAAGCACCAGCCCCGGATTCGTGCAAAACTGCCCCGCTCCCAGCGTCGCCGACCCATGCAGCCCTGCCGCGATCGCTGCTCCCCGCTCCGCCAGCGCTCCCGGCAGCAGGAACACCGGATTCACACTGCTCATTTCCGCATACACCGGAATCGGCTCCGGACGCGCCGCCGCCGCATCCATCAACACCCGTCCTCCCGACCGGCTGCCCGTGAATCCCACGCCGCGCACCCGCGCATGCTTCACCAGCGTCATCGCCGCCTCTCGCCCTGCGTCAAAGATCACCGAAAACACGCCTTCCGGCAGCCCGGACGCCGCCACCGCCTTGCGCACCGCTCCCGCCACCAGTTCCGTCGCCCCCGGATGAGCCCGATGCGCCTTGATGATTACCGGGCATCCCGCCGCCAGCGCCGAGGCCGAGTCGCCGCCCGCCACGGAATACGCGAGCGGAAAATTGCTGGCCCCAAACACCACCACCGGCCCGATGGGCCGCAGCATGGAGCGCACATCCGGCTTCGGCAGCGGCTGCCGCGCAGGATCAGCATGGTCGATCCGCGCATCCACCCACGAACCCTCTTCGGCAAGTCCCGCAAACATCCGCAACTGGCCGCACGTCCGCGCCGTTTCCCCCTTCACCCGCGGCTCCGCCAGCGCCGTCTCCGCAATCACCCGGTCCGTAAGTGTTTGCCCCAGCGCCTCGATTTCCGCCGCGATCCCTCGCAACAGCGCCGCCCTCTCCGCTCCTGTCGTTCGACTGAAAACCGGAAACGCCCCCGCCGCCAGCTCCGCCGCCGCCTCCACCTCCGCCGGCAGCGCACTGTGATAACCCGGCTCCAGCGCCTCACCCTTCGCCGGATTCTGCCCGTGAAATACCGCGCCACCCGTTTTTCCGCGCCGCGCTCCAATGAATGAAAGTCCTGTCAGTTCCATAAAGGTGCCTAGTCTCATTGCCGCCTTTCCGCAACTGCTCTGCAATGCTGTCCAAACTGGCATCGGTTTCCGGTCCGCCACTCAATTATCCTGTCCGCAGCGTTGCCGCGTACCCCGGCTGCTTTTTCCACTGCCACAGCAGCTCGCCAGCTCGAATATACTCTCAGTCAATGCAACATGAACTCGCCCGGCCCCGGCGAGAAGTTTCTCGATGAATTCGGTCTTCCCGTGGAAAGCATCCTCGCCTTTCCACATGCATGGCCAAAGTTTTCGGAACACACCCGATCCCGCCGGCTGCGCGTTTTCCTTATCGCGTGATCTACCAGGTTCTCGAAAACCGGATTCTGATACATACCGATGTGTCAGGAAATGTCGTCAAAGACGTGCTTGCCTGACATGTCACTGATGCACGATCCATCTTAACTTCGCACTGCTGCTCCTCGGGTTGGCCCTCTGTTCTGCGGGCGTCGCCCGCCGCGGCTGCCCGGCGGGCTGATGCCACTCTCCGGTCTCTTCCCATGCCGTGAACGCCTTTTTCACCCTGCGGTCTTCACCGCTGTGAAACGTCAGGAACGCAACTCTCCCTCCCGCTTTGACACACTGCGGCAACGCCCGCAGCAGCGAATCCAAAGCGCTGAACTCATCGTTCACCGCAATGCGCAGCGCCTGAAACACGCGACGCACGGACAACACCGTCTCCTCCTCCGCATCGGGACGGAGCCGGTGGAGAGGCTCCACGACGGCGCGAACCGCCTTTACCAGTGCGAGCGTGCCGGTGAAGTCGCGACACGCGAGCGCCTCGCTCAGCACGGCGGCATGCAGCTCGTCGGCGTTCTCCTCAAGGAGCGACTGCAGCTTCGCCGGCGTGAGTTTTTTCAAAAGCTCTCCTGCCGTCATCCCGCGGGACGGGTTAAGCCGCATGTCGAGCGGTCCGTCCGCCTTATAGGAGAAACCGCGCGCCGGATCATCGATCTGCATGGACGAGAGACCGAGGTCCGCAAAGAAAACATCGACCCCTTCGGTAAGACCCATTTCACCCAAAACGCGTGGAAGGCCCGCAAAATTGGAAAGACACGTCGCGAGAATTTCCTCACCGAAACCTTCACCGCGAAGCCGTTCGGTGGTGCGCGGCAGTTGCACCGGGTCCATATCCAGTGCCACCACGCGCCCGCCCGGCGAAGCAGCCCGCAAAAACTCGCGGGCATGCCCGCCATAGCCAAGCGTGCCGTCAGCCACCGTTTCACCCGCATGGATATCGAGCGCAGCCAGAACCTCCGCCACCATGATCGGCCGATGCCGGCCCGCCGCGGTCTTGCCGGAGCTTTCCACCTTTTGCAGCGTTTCGGCGTCCCCGCGATGCTCCTTGTACTTGTCCGCGAATTTCCGGGGATTTTTGCCGGCATACCGTTTGCGGCGCGGCGGGCGGTCCCCGGAGGGCAGCGGAGAGAAATCAGAGGGCATCAGAGACCATGGGACGGAAATCCTAAAATCCGAAATCATAAATCAGAACGAAATGAAGGCGGCGCACGTCCAGGCTGGCGAAAGGAAACGCTGGCGCTCGCCGTTGTCCCGTGCTCTGAAACCGGTGGACGGGTTTCACCAGCCGTTTTGAATGGCGTTCCCGCTTCCCCGGCGGACGCGTATGACTTACTCTCTCGCACCTAACATGACCGCAGCCGAACAGCTTGACGCACATCTTTGCAAAATCATCGAATGGCATTTCACCCCGGCCACCGGCTGCGATTTCTGGCTGGACTGGGCAAAAAAAGCCGGCTGGGACCCGCGGCTCGAAGTGACGACCTTCGCCGACCTCAACAAGTTCCCTCACTTCGAGGACGTGTGGCTCCGTGACGAACAAAATGAGCGGTTCGCACCCAAAGGATTCGGCAACCGCCCCTTCAATATCTTCGAAACCGGCGGCACCACCGGTGTCCCCAAACAGCGCATCGGCTGGGACGACTACAAGATCGATTACGAGGAATTCGGCGACCGCCTCAACGATGAGTATTTCCCCCGTGGCGGCAAGTGGCTCATGATGGGTCCCACGGGCCCCCGGCGCCTGCGCCTCGCCATTGAGCACCTCGCAAACTATCGTGACGGCTCCTGTTATTTTGTCGATCTCGATCCCCGCTGGGTGAAGAAGCTCATCGCGCGAAAACAGTTCGACGAAGTGGAGCGCTACATGAAGCACGTGATCGACCAGGGCGTGGAAATGATCAAACACCGCGGCGTGCAGTGTCTCTTCACCACGCCGCGGCTGCTGGAAGCTCTGGCCGAACGCATCAGTATTCCCGGCATGGGCGTGAAAGGTGTCTTTTGCGGCGGCACCAGCATGACCCCCCAAATGGTGCGCTTCCTCATGGAGGAGGTCCTCGAAGGAAAGAGCCAGTTCGTGCCCACCTACGGCAATACGCTGATGGGCCTCGCGTGCAGCCTTCCTGACACTCTGCGGTATAACAACTACTCGGTGACCTACTGGTCTCCTCAGCCCCGCGCCGTTCTCCGCGTCGTGGATTCCAAACAAACCGACCGCGTCGTAGAATATGGCGAATACGGTCGCGTGGAGCTCACCACCATGACCAAAGAGTTCTTCATGCCCCGCTTCCTCGAACGCGACGAAGCCATTCGCCGCCCGCCCTGCGAAAAATACCCCTGGGACGGCGTCGGAGATGTCAGGCCCTTCGGCGCCATGGAAAAGAAGGTCATCGAAGGTGTCTATTGATCCGCTCTGCCGAAGTAGATTTTCAAATAATCTGTCAGGGCCTCCCGCCATGGCCGGGGCCGCAGGCCGGTCGCCGCCGCAAGGCGGGAAACATCCAGCGCCGTATGGACCGGCCGCGGCGCGATGAACTGCTTCATGTCCGCAAGCTTCATGCTTTGCAGCGTGCGGCACTGCAGTTTCCAGCCAAGCTCTGCGACAATGTCCAGCGCCGCCTGACCAAATTCCCGCCAGGAGCACTCCCCTTCATTGCACAGGTTTAGCACCCCGCATGCCTCCGGATTCTCCATCAGCCGCTCCAGTTGCTCCGCCATATCGAGACTGTAGCTGCACGACGAAAACTTATCACCAACGACGGAGCAGTCCGCTTCCTTCACGGCCTTTTCGATCACCTGATCCACGAAACTGGGACGATCCGGACCGAAGACCCATGACGTGCGCACCACGAGATTCGCCGGACTTTCCGAAAGAACGCGTTCCTCTCCCCCCCGCTTGCTGCGCGCATAAACTCCCAGCGGAAGCACGGGATCATCCTCGGAACGCAGACCCGGTTTCGTCCCGTCATAGACATAGTCTGTCGAAACCTGAATCATACGCGCACCGCGGGCCCTGCACAGTCCCGCCATGAGCGCGGGAGCCGCTGCGTTCACCGCGTGGGCTTCGTCCGAATGCTGTTCACAGTAATCCACCGACGTCACGGCGGCGCAGTTGATCAAGACCTCATATTTCAGGCCGGATAAATGATCCTCCATCTGTGCCGGTTCGCGCAAATCCATCGCGCGGCGGTCATAAGCGACCACCCGATGACGGGTGCGCAAATGACGCGCCACCGCGGCCCCGAGACGCCCGCCGGTTCCTGTGACCACCACATTCATCGCTTTGCCGCCGGACGCCTCACCAGCATGGCGTCGAGTGAAAACCGGCCCGGTCCGCAAAGCAGCAGCACCAAATACACACCGGCATACAGGATGAGCTTTTCCGCGACAAACGGCACCTTCGCATAGAGAAAAACTCCGCACAGCGCGCAGACCAGCAGCACCAGCGCGGATATGCGTCCGAGGAGACCTGTAATCAAGAGCACCGACCCCAGCATTGCCGCCACCGCCGAAGCGATGGCTACAGCCTCCGGAAGCGGAAAGCCGCGCTCAGCAATTTCGGCGGCATACGGCCAGGGCGTCTTGTGCCACACGTGCTCCCAGCCGGCCACCACCTCCGCGCGCGCGTGAAAAAAAATGAGCGCCAGCCCGGCGCACCAGCGCAAAACCAGCAACCCGGCGTCGCGTAAAACGAATCCGGCTGGCAATGCATGGGGATTGCGGAAATGATCCATATCAGCGAAGAGGCCCGGTCGTTGTAGGAACAGCCGGCAACAGCCTGGTTATGCCAGCACCTGTTTGATAACCCGCATCGGTTCCACGCCGGTGAGCCGCTGATCCAGGCCCTGGAACTTGAAGGTGAAACGCTCGTGGTCGATGCCAAGACAATGGAGAGCGGTGGCGTTGATCTCATTGATGTGAACGGGATCGACGACGGGATTGTAGGAATACTCGTCCGTCTCGCCAAGGGTCACGCCGCCTTTGATTCCGGCACCGGCCATCCACATGCAAAAGTTCCGCGGGTGGTGGTCTCGCCCATACGTTTCATTGGTCAGAGTTCCCTGGGAATAAACCGTTCTGCCGAATTCCCCGCCCCAGATCACCAGCACATCGTTAAGCATACCGCGCTGCTTGAGATCCTGCACGAGAGCCGCACAACCCTGGTCGGTATCACGGCACTGGTTCCCCAGTTCGGCCGGAAGATTGCCGTGAGAGTCCCACCCTCGGTGCATGATCTGCACCATCCGAACTCCGCGCTCCACCAGACGCCGCGCCAGCAAAGCACTGCCGGCGAATGACCCCGGCTTCTTCACTTCGGGGCCATAGAGATCGAGCGTGGCCTGCGACTCTTTCGAGAGATCCGTCAACTCCGGCACGCTGGCCTGCAAACGATAGGCCATCTCATACTGAGAGATGCGCGTCTGGATGTCAGGATCGCCCATCTTCTGGAAACCCATGTTGTTGAGCTTGCCGAGGGTATCAAGCATGGCGCGGCGATCCGTGCGATCCACGCCCGGAGGATTCTCCAAATAGAGGACGGGATCTGCTCCCGCGCGGAGGACAACACCGCCGTGCTTGCCAGGCAGGAAGCCCGGACCCCACAAGCGGCTGTAGAGCGCCTGACCATTCGAGCCGTCAGGAAACCTCGGCATCAACGCCACGAACGCAGGCAGATCGCTCGTCTCAGCCCCCAAGCCGTAAGAGACCCACGATCCCATACTCGGCTTGCCTGGAACTTCACTGCCCGTCATCACAAAGGTGCATGCGGGATCGTGATTGATCGCGTTCGTGTGAACCGTCTTCACGAGCGCAATGTCATCCACAATCTTCGCCGTGTGCGGCAGGAGCTCACTCACCCAGCGCCCGCATTTTCCGTGCTGGGCAAATTTGAACTTCGACGGTGCCACCGGAAACCTTCCCTGCCCGCTCGTCATCGTCGTAATGCGTTCTCCCAGAAAGGACTTCGGCAGGTCTTTGTTAAACTGTTCTTTCAACGCCGGCTTGTAGTCCCAGAGATCGAGTTGGGATGGCCCGCCATTCATGTGCAGATAGATCACCGCCTTCGCCTTCGGCGCGAAATGCGGCAGTCCTGGCAGCGCCGGATGCACCTGGGAAGCCGCACGGCTCAGCGAATTTCCTAACAAGCAGGACAGCGCAAGACCGCCCATGCGAATTCCGGTTTGACCGAAAAACTGACGGCGTGTCTGGAGAATCTGATGTTCGAAGAGCGGGTTCATAAGGAAAAAAAGAAAAATTGCTTGCGAGAGTATGGCAACGATGCCATACTCAAATCATGAAGATGACCATGCACATAGATGATGAACTCCTTGAGAGGGTCATCCATGCGACCGGCGCCGCCAGCAAGACGGAAGCGGTGAGCATTGCCCTCAAGGAAATGGACAGGAAGGCGAGGCTCAGAGAATACGGAAGGAAGGGCCTTGGTCTCTCCAGAGCGGAGTTGATGGACGCCATCGATCCCGCCTATGATCTCATGGCGCTCAGGGTGGCGGAGGACAATGTTCCCTACAGCGGAGCCGCCGCCGCCCGCAAGGCCGTGGACTACCGCAAGGTGGTCTCCAAAAAGCGCAAGCGCTGACGCCCCGTGATCATCATAGATTCCTGCGTTTACATCACGCTCCTGCGTCAGGGTATCGACCCGGCGCAGGAGTTTTCCCTTTTGGCGGAGGAAGAGGACATCGCAACCTGCGGCGTGGTGCGTTGTGAAATCATCCGCGGCGCGAGGTCGCCCAAAGCCAGGAAGGCCCTGAGCGGGTTTCTCGACTGTTTGCTTTACATCCCCACACTGAACAACGTCTGGGAGGCCGCGGAGGACATCCTGTGGTCGTGCGACCGCGCGGGACATAACATTCCCCTGACGGATGCGGTGATTGCGGCGTGCGCACTGAAAGCGGACGCGGCGGTGCTTACTTACGACAAGCACTTCGGATTCATCCCCGGCCTGAGGGTCGTGCGGGACTATCCGGAACCGGGACCGTCGTAACGAATACATGTCAGTTGCGGACGATCGCTTCGTCCAGGTTGAGGATGAGGTTCGCAACGAGCGTCCACGCCGCCAGTTCCGGTTCGTCGAGTCCGGCGGGCGGCTTCGATTCTCCGAAAGTGACGGCCTTTTTCGCGTCAGCCGGGGCCGCCTTGAATTTGGCGAGCGACTTGTTATAAAACTCCAGCACCGCGGCTGATTCCGTCGCATTGGGGCGGCGGGCGAGCACCGAGCGAAAAGCCAGAGCAAGGCGCTCCTCCGGCGTCGCGGCACCGCCCATGATGCGGGCCGCAAAACCCCCTTCATCTTCACGGTCTGCACGAGCGTGAGCGTCTCGAAGAGCTCGTCGAGCGTGCCGAGTCCGCCGGGGAAGAACACCGCGGCCTTCGCGCGCATCACCATGTGCATCTTGCGGATGGCGAAGTAGTGGAACTGGAAGCAGAGCTCCGGAGTGATGTACGGGTTCGGCGCCTGCTCGTGCGGCAGCGTGATGTTCATCCCGATGTTCTTGCAGTCGACGTCCCACGCGCCGCGGTTGCCCGCCTCCATGATCCCGGGCCCGCCGCCCGTGCAGATCACGTAGTGCGCGCGGCCGCCGGTCTGGCACGTGCGCGACACGAGCGACGCGAAGCGCCGCGCCTCGTCGTAGTAGCGGCACTTGTCGAGCAGACGCCGCGCGATGGCCGCGTCGCGCTGCGCGACGGGATCTTCGGGGTTCTCGCGCAGCGCGCGCTCCGCGTCGTGGACGCGGCGGTCGGCCTCCTCGCGCGACGCGATCCGGGAGCTGCCGAAGAGCACGACCGTGCTCTCGACCTTGTTCTCCTGCAGAAGCATCTCGGGCTTGAGCAGCTCGAGCTGCAGCCGCACCGGACGAAGTTCGACGCGGTGCAGCAGCCCGATGTCCTCGTACGCCCGCAGGTACGTCGGGCTCTTGAGGATGGCGGCGAGGTTCTCCTGCGGCGTCGGTCGGTTGGGCATGCGCTCCATGCTAGGGCACGGTCCGCACGCTCTCGGAGCGTGCCGGGCCGACCGCGCATGGCGCCGGAAGTGAGCCGCCGCGCCGGGGACCGATAGACTCCCGCCGCCATGCGCCCGCCCCGCTTCTACGTCACGACCCCGATCTACTACGTCAACGGCGTCCCGCACCTCGGCCACGCGTACTGCACGATCGTCGCCGACGTCCTCGCGGGCTACCACCGCATGCTCGGCATCCCGACGCACTTCGTCACGGGCACGGACGAGCACGGCCAGAAGGCGCAGCTCGCGGCGGAGGCGCGCGGCATCCCGACGCAGCAGCTCGTGGACGAGTACTCGCAGGTCTTCCGCGACCTCGCCGCGCGGCTGCAGGTGAAGCACGACGACTTCATCCGCACGACCGAGCCGCGCCACAAGCACGTCGTCGCCCGGGTGCTCGACGCGCTCTGGAAGAAGGGCGACATCTACCTTCAGGACTACGAAGGCTGGTACTGCGTCAGCTGCGAGCGGTTCTGGAACGACTCCGAGGTCGAGGCCGCCGGCGGCAAGTGCCCGGACCAGCCGCAGCTCCACGAGGTCCAGCGCCTTCGCGAGCCGAACTACTGGTTCCGCATGTCGAAGTACGCCGACGAGCTGCGCCGGCGCATCGAGGCGGACGAGTTCCGCATCCTTCCCGAGAAGCGCAAGAACGAGATCCTGGGCTACATCAAGCAGGGCGTGGGCGACCTCTGCATCAGCCGCGACCGCTCGCGGATGAGCTGGGGCGTGCCGCTGCCCTTCGACGAGAAGTACGTCTGCTACGTGTGGGTCGACGCGCTCTTCAACTACGAGACCGCGATCGGCTATCTCGCCGACGAGAAGCTCCACGCGAAGTGGTGGCCGGCCGACCTGCACCTCGTGGGCAAGGACATCCTCACGCCGCACTGCGTGTACTGGCCGACGATGCTGCTCGCCGTCGGCGAACCGCTGCCGCACCGCGTGCTGGGCCACGGCTGGCTGCTCGACTCGCAGGGGCTCAAGGTCTCGAAGTCGAAGAAGCCGGGCGAAGCCGACGTCGCGCTGCCCCAGCCGAAGATCGATTCGCTCCTGGCCGTGCTCGGAGTCGACGTGACGCGCTGGTTCCTCGCGACGGCGATGAAGTACGGCGACGACGCGACGATCGACTGGGACATGGTCCTGTCGCGCGTCAATGCGGAGCTCGCGAACGGGCTCGGGAACTCGGTCAACCGCGTCGCGCGGATGGCGCAGCAGTTCAGCGGGGGCGAGTTCGCGGGACTCGGGCACGCGGGGCCGAAGGAGGAGAAGCTGCGCGACGCGGCGCACGCCGTCGTCGCCGCGGTCGGCGCGGTGCCTTCGACGCTCGACGTCATCGCCGTGACGCAGGCCGTCCGCGCGGCGGTCGACGCGGTGTCGCTCTACCTCGACGACGAGAAGCCGTGGAAGGCCGCGAAGGATCCCGTGAACCTGCCGCGCGTGGGGCAGGTGCTCGCGTGGTCGGCCGAGACGCTGCGTCTCGCGGGCACCGCGCTCGCGCCGATCATGCGCGGGAAGACCGACGCGCTGCGCGCGGCGTTCGGCGTGCGCGGCCCGCTCGACTGGAGCCGCGAGTCGAAGTTCGGGTTCCTCGAGACGGGCCACGCGCTCGGCGAGCCGCCCGGGCTCTTCCCGCGCATCGACGCGGCGCAGATCCCGACGACATGAGCGGCGACGCGTTCTCCGACATGCTCCGGGACGACCCGCGCTATCCGCGGGCGGCGTACGACTTCGTCCGGGAGGCGCTGACGTACACCGTCGCCGCGCTGCCGAAGCACCGTCACGTCTCCGGCCGCGAGCTGTGCCTGGGCATCCGCGACTTCGGGCGGCGCCAGTTCGGCCCGCTCGCGCGGACGGTGTTCGCGTCGTGGAACGTCCGCACGACCCGCGACTTCGGGAACCTCGTCTACAACCTCATCGCCGCGGGCGAGATGGGCAAGACGGACGAGGACGACGTGTCGGACTTCGAGGAGGTCTACGCGTTCGACGTCGCGTTCCCGGACGAAGCGGGGGATGTGGCGGTGCAGAAGGCGGACGACGAGGACGAGTAATCCCCCTTCGCGCGATGCGCGCTTCGGGGGACAGGGTTCCCGACCGGCTACTTGCGCGGAGTGACCGTCGGGTTGACGGGCAGCGGCGCCGCGCGCAACGCGCGCCACGTCTTCCACTGCGCGGGCCGCGCGTCGATGCGCGCCTCCGTCTCGAGCCACGCCTGCACTTCGGGCGCGGGCTTGGCGGCGGCCCACTTGCCGCCCTCGAAGCCCTCGACGCCGGCCGCGGAAAGACGCCACACCTTGCCGGTCTCGTCGGCCGCGAGGCGCGCCTCGGTCGGCGCGGTCTCGCCGCGGCGGTCGCCGAGCGGAAGCTCCTCGGGCTTCATGCCTTCCCGCGTCTTCACGTACGAGAACCACAGCGCGTAGACGTCGGGACGCGCGACCGCGGTGTCGATCTTCCCGTCCTCGGAACCGACGTGGAACATCCGCCGGCCGCCCTGGTCGTAGCGGCTGCCGTAGATGTCCACGCGGCCGTAGCTCGCGGTGTAGGGCGACCACTCGTCGGCGAGCGCGGTGCCGTCGGCCTGATAGCGCACCGTGCGCGGCTGGAAGACGCCGGTGATCGGGTCGTACCAGCGGTTTTCGCCGTAGGAGCGCGGCGCGGGATACCAGTTGGCGTTGCGCAGCATGCCGCGCCTGGGCCAGCCGGTGCCGTGGACGGGCGAGCCCTTCCACGGGAACACGCCGTAGTAGCCGCTCGTCGTCCCGAACACCGACAGCTCGCCCGCGTCGGGATGCGGCCTGACCGCGTTGTCCTGGTACGCGCCCGAGCCGGGCGGGATCGCGCGGAGAGCCGGCGGGAGCTCGACGACGGGCTTCCACGGGCTGCGGCCGTCGTCGCTGCGGTACCACACGCCGCGCTGGCAGACGTAGAACGTGGTGCCGACGACGAACACGTCGTCGTCGGTGTTCGTCGCCATCTTCAGGTCGCCCTCGACGGCGACGACGTTGGGCCCCTTGCCCTCGTACTTCACCTCGACGATCGTCCCCTTGCTGAATCCCGCGTGCTCCTCGAGAGCGGCCTGGGCGCAAGCTTCCCCGGCCTCCGGCGTGCCGGGGACGCACCACGCGACGTGGCCGCGCACGTGGTCGCGCGGCACCTTGGCGAGCTCCTCGGGCAGCGCGCCGAACGTCTCCTTCCACGGGCCGTCGAGCTCGTCCGCCGAGAACCAGCGGCCCGAGACGAGCAGGTAGTACGCGGCCGTCTTCGGATGGAAGAACAGGTCGCTCTCCGTGTTCGCGACGACCATCAGCTTGACGCCCGGCACGAGCATGAAGAGCGGATCGCCCTTCAGCAGAACGAGCTCCGACGGCTTGTCCGTGACGATGACTTCGGGCGGCTGCTGCGCGGACATCGGCGCGACGGAGCCGCGGCGCGAGAACTCCGGCGTGCCCGGCACGTAGCGGCGGATGTGGCCGCGGGGGTGATCGTCCTTCAACTGCGAGAGCGTCGTCGGCAGCGCGCCCTTCAGCGGTTCCCACGGCCCCGCGAGCGCCTTCGACTGCATCCAGCCGCCGTCGAGCAGGAAGTACCAGACGTCGGCCTTCGCGTCGCGGAACACGTCGCTCGCGGAGTTCGCGAGGTACTGGACGGGGAACGACTCGATGTCGAGCAGCAGGGGCTCGCCGTCGGTCTGGAGCAGCACCGCCGGCTTGTTGCGGACGAAGATGGCGGGCGGCTGCGTGGCGAACTTCGGGGACTCGGGGGCGACGGCCGCCTTGCCCGCGGGACGCGCCGTGAGGAGCTCGATCCGGAACAGCATCGACTTCGGGAACACCTCGGCGAGTCCGGCCTGCGTGCTCTTCGCGTCGGGGTCGGCGAGACCGGGGAACGCCGACTTGCCGACGGCGACTTCGTCGGCGCGGAACAGGCGCGACGCGACGTCGAGATGCACCGTGCCGGTCGCGTCGATGACGCCGTAGGTGATGCGGCCGAGCGCGTCGGTGACCGTCACCGGGAAGCGCAGCGCCACCTCCGTGTCCGCCGGGTCGTAGAGCAGCACGACCGGCTCGTGCAGCGAGAGGCGGCGGCCGGCCGAGGTGATGTCGCGCGGATAGACCCACGCGGGCGGCGCCGCCGGGGCGGCGGGCTTGGCCGGCTCGTCCGGCGCGGCCAGGACCGGCGCGGCGGCGAACAGGACGAGCAGAGGCAGCGTCTTGATCAGGGTGTGCATGGCCGGAGCACGTTAGCGCCGCGCGAACGGCTCCGTATCTTGTCTTCATGGCACGCGCGCGCCTCGTGGCGCTCTACACGGACTTCGGGCACAGGGACGTCTACGCGGGCGTCCTGCGGGGCCTTCTCAAGACCCTGGCGCCCGAGGCGGAGGTGCTCGACGTCTGCCACGAGATCCCCGCCGGCGACCGTCACGCGGGGGCGTTCATGCTGCTCTCGGCGGTGCCGTATCTGCCGCGCGGAACGATCCATCTCTGCGTCGTCGATCCCGGCGTCGGCACGGCGCGGATGCTCGTCGCCGTCCGCTCGGGCGGACACACGTTCGTCGCGCCCGACAACGGCGTGCTCGCTCCGGTCGTCGAGGCGCTCGGCGGCGCGACCGAGGCGCGCTACCTCACGAACGAGAAGCTCCAGCACGCGAGCCGCAGCGCCACGTTCCACGGACGCGACGTCCTCGCGCCCGTCGCGGCGCACCTCGTGCGCGGCATCGACTTCGCGCTCGTCGGCGAGACGGCCGGTCCGCTCGTCGACCTGCCCGGCTTCGCGCCGGCGGTCGGCGAGAGCATCGTGAACGGCCGCGTGCTGCACGAGGATCGCTTCGGCAACCTCGTCACCAACGTGCTGCCCGACGACCTGCCGGGACTCGGGCCCGCGTGGCGCCTCGAGGTGGGGGGCCGCGCGATCGAGCATTGGGGCCGCACCTACGGCGACGCGGAGCCGGGCGCGCTGATCGTCTACGCGGGCAGCGTGGGGTTCCTGGAGGTCGCGGTGCGCGACGGCAGCGCCGCGCAGACGCTGGGCGCGCGCACCGGCACCGCCGTGACGGCGACGCGGAGGACGAAGTGAACTCGCTCTACCTCGACTGCTTCTCGGGCATCGCCGGCGACATGCTCGTCGGCGCGCTGCTCGACCTCGGCGCGCGCTTCGAGGTCGTGGAAGCCGGGCTCGCCAAGCTCGGCGTGCAGGGCTTCCGCGTCGACCGACGCGCGGTGCGTCGCGGCGCGATCGCGGCGACGAAGTTCGAAGTGACGGTGCACGGGCTGACGGGCCCCGATCCCGGCGCGGTCCACGCGCACGACGCGCAGCACGAGCACCACCACGACGCGGACCACGATCACGGCCACGGACATCACCATCACCACGACCACGCGCCGGATCACGATCACGATGAGCACCGGCACGCGCACCATCCCGAGCGCGGACTCCGCGAGATCGCGCACCTGATCGAGACGGCCGGCCTGCCGCCGCGCGTCGTGCAGCGCTCGCTCGCGGCGTTCCGTCTGCTCGCCGAGGCCGAGGGCAAGGTCCACGGCATGCCGCCCGACAAGGTCCACTTCCACGAGGTCGGCGCGGTCGACGCGATCTGCGACGTCGTCGGCGCGTGCCTCGCGCTCGAGGACCTCGACATCGGCGAGGTGTTCGTGTCGCCGCTGCGCGTCGGCTCGGGGTTCGTCACCTGCGAGCACGGGAAGATGCCGATCCCCGCGCCGGGAACGCTCGGCTGTCTCGCGGGCTTCGACGTGCGGTTCGACGAGGGACGCGGAGAGCTCGTCACTCCGACGGGCGCGTGCCTCGTCGGTTCGCTCGCGCGTCCCGGGACGCCGCCCGCGTTCATCGTCGAGCGCACGGGCTACGGCGCCGGCACGCGCGACCCGCAGGACATCCCCAACGTGCTGCGCGCCGTCCTCGGACGCGTCCCCGACGGCGCCGACGCCGACACGATCTACGAGCTCTCGACGAACCTCGACCACGTCGCGCCGACGATCGTGGCGGTCGCGGTCGACGCGGCGCTCGCGGCCGGCGCGCTCGACGCGTTCGTGGTGCCGTGCACGATGAAGAAGGGGCGTCCAGGACATCTGCTCGTGGCGCTCGCGGCGTCGTCGACGCGCGAAGCGGTCGAGGCCGCGATCTTCCGCGAAACGGGCACGCTCGGCATCCGCCGCGCGCGCGTCCACCGCACGGTGCTCGAGCGCTCGTTCGAGGAAGTCGACACCACGTTCGGCGTCATCCGCGTCAAGCTCGGACGTCACGCCGGCGCGATCACCAGCCGCGTGCCCGAGTTCGAGGACTGCCGCGCCGCGGCCGAGCGCGCGGGCGTGTCGGTGGGGGAAGTGATCGACGCCGCGCTGCGGTCCCGCAGCTGAGAATTCTCAGCGGCGTTCGCCCGCGCGCACGAGCGCCGCGCTCAGACGCTCGAGCTTGGCGCGCTGCTCGATCGACGTGCGCGCGAGATCGACGACCGCCGCGGCGAGCGTGTCAGGTTCCGGATGCGGGGACCAGTCGGGGACGTCCTCGCCCAAAGCGAAGAGCGTCATCGGCGCGACCGCCTGGATGACGCCGGCCGTGGACAGCGGCCAGCGCGACGCATCGACGCCGAACTCGCGCAGCGCCGCGCGCGCGCAGTCCTCCGCGGCTTGGACGCGCCGACGAAGCTGCTCGACGGCGCCTGCCTGCTCGCGCAGCTGTTCGTTCTCGCGCTGCAGACGCGCGTTCGTCGCCTGGAGCGATTCGAGGTGCTCGGCGTGGGCGTCGGCCTGCTTCGCGGCGCTGCGCTCCTCCGCCGTCCGCTCGGCCGTCGCCGCGTCGAGGCGGGCGCGCAGTCCGGACTCGGCCGAGCGCAGCGTCTCCAATTCGGCCCGCAG
>JADMIO010980222.1_pt1 | contig 55723 bp, 53 predicted proteins | sample 8958161 | NCBI WGS metagenome assembly JADMIO01 (sample SAMN16585339, study PRJNA669376) | soil metagenome | isolation source: Crop rotation soil | place: USA: Cullars Rotation, Alabama | collected 2011
CGCGACAACTTGTCCACGTGGAATTCTAAGCTTAGGATCCCAATGTGCTGGAAAGAAGCCCCATGCAGTAAGAGAAATAAATAGTTGATTAGAACCTAATTGACTCCACATTGCCGCACCATCTAAATTACCTACCATCAATACAGGTATAGTTACAGAGCCGCCTGAAGTACCTGCAGCCATGCCTACCGGCCCTGCTCCAGGATTCTGGTTGATGATAATAACACCTTTAGCGCCTTTTTGCTGAGCATATAAAGCTTTCTCACCAAACTGGCAATTGCCCCTCCATATCAAAACCCATTTGTTATTATAGCTACCTGTGATAGTAGTACAACCTAATGTATCTTGTTGTGCTTTTACAACCTCCACATTCCACCATGTCGAATCTAAAGCTCGTCCCCATGCACCGGTAGCACTACTTGAAGAATAAGTAAATTTCTTAAATCCCGTAATAGCTCCCGGACTGTTAACATACAGTCTTGGTCCCATAATGCCTTTTAAGCCTTGCGCAAACGAATCTTTCGTAACACACAGGAAAAGTGCAGCAAATAGTAAACTAATTTGTAATATTCTTTTCATATGACTCTGTTTAATTAAAATAAGACCTACAAATTATGTTAAAACTCTTATAAAAACAAAAATTCACCCCTAACAGGGACATATAATTGTCATTTTTTTATGTATTAAATAATTCCAAGTTCCCTGCTCATCTGCAGCATCCTGTCAATAGGCCTTTTAGCGGCTACTCTCAACTCTTCAGGCATAATAATTTCCGGCATTTCATATTTCAATGCTAAATAGAGCTTCTCAAGTGTATTTAACTTCATATGAGGGCAATCATTACATGCACAGGCGTTATCGGGTGGTGCAGGAATAAATGTCTTGTTTGGAGCTAATAACTGCATTTGATGAAGTATGCCTGCCTCAGTAGCCACTATAAAACTATCTTGCTTACTTGCTTTGGTATAATTCAACAGTTGTGTAGTAGAGCCTATAAAATCAGCAATCTTTAAAACAGCATCTTCGCATTCAGGATGAGCAATTAATAATGCATCCGGGTTTCTAACTTTTAAACGCACGATTTTCTCCAAAGAAAAAATTTCATGGACCATACAAGCACCATTCCACAACAGCATATTTCTTCCTGTCGTTTTATTGATATAGCCACCTAAATTTCTATCCGGTGCAAAAATTATTTTTTGTTCTAATGGTAAGCTTTCAACAATTTTTTTTGCATTTGATGATGTGCAAATAATATCACTCAATGCTTTTATACCTGCAGAACAATTGATGTATGATATGACTATATGCTTCGGGTGTTTTTCTTTAAACTTCTTAAATAATTCAGGTGGGCAACTATCACTCAATGAACAGCCTGCTTTTAAATCAGGTAAAACAACTTTTTTTGATGGGTTCAAAATTTTTGCTGTCTCTGCCATGAAATGAACGCCAGCAAAGGCTATCATGTCTGCAGATGTTTTTTCTGCTTCTTGTGCAAGCCCTAAACTATCTCCGATGTAATCAGCAATATCCTGTATGTCCGGCTCCTGGTAGTAATGTGCGAGTATAACTGCATTCTTCTCTTTTTTTAGTTTCTCTATCTCTGCAAACAAATCCAAAGCAGGATCAATATCTAAATCTAAGAATCCTTTTTCATTCATCAAACCAACCGCAGAATCGAAATGCACACTCATAATAATATTAATATAGTTATTTAATAAAAAGGATTATTATTAATTAGGGCTGTGGATATGGGGATAGAAATATTTCATCTCTATTGCAAATTTAAATAAAATGATTCGTCCACGAGTTATTAAATACTTATACACAGAGAATATGTATACGGGAAGCGTTTACCAACATAAAAACAATATTGTGGATTATCATGATTGTTGAAAAGAAACAAATTGTGAATTACTGATATCATGTTAGTATGTACCCCATAAATTCTAACAAATAAAAACATCCCCATTATGCTTTGCCTGCTTTGTTACTAAAAAACAAGAATTAAAGAAAGTACCCACAGTAATTCACATAGTATGTCTAATAACAGGAAAATGAATCATACGATAGCAAATAATTATGCGAAAAAGTTAATAGCAGCACCCATAGATTAACAATAGATTGTATTTGAGCAGAAATATAGGCTCAATAGGCAAAACAATGTCAAAATCTCAAATTTTCGTATAAATTTGCCGTCCCTGTAATAAATATATAAAGTTATATGTCTGTAATTCAGAAAATAAGAAGCAAGTACGCCAAACTAGCGGGTTTTGTAATTGCCCTGTCGCTGGTCGGATTTATATTAATGGATGCATCCAGCAGCGGACGCTTTAGCGATTTGTTTGGCAGAGACGGCAGCGTTGCAAAAGTAAATGGCGAAAAAATAGACCAGAAAGACTATTCACAAAAAGTGAAAGACTTTGAAATACTATATAGTTATGGTCAAAAAGGTCGGGCGCTTGATGATAATACAAGAGCACAAATTAACCAACAGGCATTGGGCGATATCGTTAACCTGATGCTGGTTAAAAAAGAATGCGACAAATTAGGTATTCAGACAACGAAAGAGGAAGAAAAAGAACTGATATACAGTGCAAATGCCGATCCTATCGTAAAACAATACCAATGGTTCCAAAATCCTGATACAAAGATGTTTGACCCTCAGCGTATCAAAGCATTTGAACAACAGGCCGACCAGGTAGACCCAACCGGAAAATTAAAAGAAGAGTGGGAAACCATTAAGAATTATGTGCTTCAATATGCGGTATTGAAAAAATACAACGCATTATTTTCTAAAGCAGGAAACTTACCAACTTTCATGTACACAAGGTCAATGAAAGAAAGGTCGGAATTGGCAAGCGTTCGCTTTGTGAAGGTATCTTACGAATCAATTGAAAATAAAGATGTACCGGTTACTGAAAATGAAATGATCGAGTACATGAAAAAGCATCCCAAACAATATACGGCAGAACAAGCGTCACGCAGTATTGAATATGTATCATTTGATGTATTGCCATTGGCTGAAGATACGGCAAGGGCATTAGGTACTATTTCTCAATTGAAAGGGGAATTTGCAAATACAATAGATGTTGAAAGCATTGTTAACAGGAATTCTGACGAACAATACAAACCGGTATATGTCAACAAAAAGTCTATGATGTCTGCTTATGCAGATTCAATTCTTCCGTTGCCTGTTGGTTCTGTATACGGACCCTATTTTGAAAACGGCAGCTATAAAATCACAAAAGTGATTGATAAAAAATCTATGCCAGATTCTGTAAAATGCAGGCACATACTGGTTAAAACAGAAAGCGGTAAACAACCTGTATTATCAGACAGTCTTGCTAAGAAAAAACTGGATAGTGCTATAGCTTTAGCAAATGGCGGCACTTTCGGAGAAGCTGTTCAGAAATACAGCGAAGATGATGGCAGCAAAGCGACCGGCGGTGAATACACATTCACATTGCAGCAAAAAGAACAATTGTCAAAAGAATTCGCTGATTTCATTTTTGACGGCAAGCCCGGCGAGAAGAAAACAGTAAAAGTTACTAATGACAACTATGCCGGTTACCATTATATAGAAATAATGGAGCAAAAAGGAATTCAAACATCTGCGAAACTGGCTACTGTAAGCAAAGCATTATTTGCAGGAGACAATACAGAAAACGCTGCTTATGCAAAAGCATCTGAATTTGCAGGAAAAAATAACACCGCTGCTACATTTGATGCAGCCACTAAAAAGGATGGTATCAACAAACGCCTTGCAGATAATATCAAAGAAAATGATTTCAGCATTTCAGGCATAGGTAACAGCCGCGAAGTAATCAGGTGGGTATACGAATCAAATGAAGGAGATGTATCTGCAGTGTTTGCAATACCCGGCCGTTATGTAATAGCAAAAGTTACGGCTATACAACCTGTCGGCCTTATGAAACTAGATGTGAATAACAGGCCTAATATTGAAATGCTGGTAAGAAACGAGAAGAAGGCTAAAATGATTATCGATAAATATAAGAGCATCACTTCTTTCGATCAATTGGTAGTTGCATGTAAAGGTGTGGCAGGTGATGCAGATTCATTTGATGCAAGCCAGCCATTCATTAACCGCCTTGGTTATGAACCAAAATTATTGGGCTATGTGTTCTCTAAAGAAATAAAACCAAATACATTAACTCCGGGTTTCATCGGGCAAGATGGTATATTCTATATCACACTTAAAAACAAGTGGGCTAAACAAGAAGTACCAAAAACACCTGAAGAGATGAAAAACGAGAAAATGATGATGGGCATGCAGACAAGGGGTGCATTGGCCGGAGCAGTAGAATCACTGAAGAAATCAGCTAAAATAACATACAACGTAAGGAACCTATAAGATTCACTTACAGGCATATTATTAAAAACTACCCCTGATTCAGGGGTAGTTTTTTTATGCACACCTACTATTGACTACCTTTGCATAGCATGGATGTGATAAAGAATAAAGTAGCCGAGAGCGGAATCGTAACGCTGGACATTGCCCAATACCTGTTAAAGGACGATGAGATAGCGGTATTTGACCTGAAACCTTTCCTGTTCAGGGAAATGATATTGCGTGAAAAAGATTACCGTGAAGCGCTTACCGCACAAGACTGGCAGCAATACACAGGCAAGCATATAGCTTTACATTGTTCTGTAGATGCCATAATACCTGTATGGGCGTTTATGCTGGCGACTACTTATTTACAACCAATAGCGAAGTCTGTGTTTTTCGGAACAGCAGAGGAATTGAAAAGATACCACCTTCAAAAAAGCATTGAAAATATCAACGCTGAAGAATTTGCCGACAAACGTGTTGTAGTTAAGGGTTGCGGAGAAATACCAATACCCGATGCCGCTTATGTAAGCGTGGCAGAAAAAATGAGGCCTGTTGTAAAGTCATTGATGTACGGAGAACCATGTTCTACGGTGCCACTATATAAAAAGCCTGCTATAAAACCAGCAAGTTAGCAGCAATCATATAAGATAACTGAAAACTATTATCGTTATCATTCTTCACGAGCATACTTTTATCATAAGGCATTATCTCAACCACGGTAAGCTTACTGCCTATCTTTATTTCAAATCTTTCTAACTGTTGCAGGAATGCAGTGGTAGTATCTTTTACCGCTACAATTTTACAGGCAGCACCTACGGTCTTTTCGCTTAAGAGCTGTGCGGTAGATTTGGGCATCTCGCCGTTGGGCTTTGGGATGGGGTCGCCATGAGGGTCATATTCGGGGTAACCTAAAAAAGCGTCAAGGCGTTCTGTAAGCTTTGCAGACTGTATGTGTTCTAACTGTTCTGCCACTTCGTGTACTTCATCCCAGGAAAAATTGAGTTTTGAATACAGGAACGACTCCCACAACCTGTGTTTACGAAGTATAGATAATGCAGTTTTAGAACCTGATTTTGTGAGGGTTATTTTTTTATACTTTTCATAATGTATCAGGTCTTTTTCAGACAACTTGCGAAGCATGTCTGTAACGGTGGCCGGTCGGGTTTGCATACGCTCTGCTATCTCATTTACCGATACTTCTCCCGAGGCATTCAGGTGCTGTATCGTATAAATAGCCTTAACATAATTTTCTTCCGTAAAAGTGAGCGCAAGCATAGAGGAAAGTTAGTAAACATCTATCAATATCAGCATTTTTTGTTAACTTGGATAGCCACATAAAGGATGAAAATCAATTACCCATATAGCTTTCGGCGCTTGTTGAAAAACACGTTTGCATTGATGGCACTGCTATTCTCTTTGTCGTCAAATGCGCAGGTAGCGGTAATAAAAGATTATGACAAGCCGAGAAACCTTAAGGTAATTGCGGAATACGATGATGGAAGGGGCAATATGGTGCGCGAGGTACAATACTCTCACGGCGCTATGCGCGTTACAGAAACAATATATATTCCGAAAGTATTTACGGGCATAGGGATTAAACCTAAGATAAGTATGGATTCACTTATCAAAGATTCCATCTGGGTGTTGGTTGATAAAGGTAAATATGTAGTACAGATATATTACAAGAAGAGATTGATACGTGGATATCGTGCAGTATTTGGACCGGACCCTAAAGCCAATAAAGTAATGGAAGGTGACAGGTGTACGCCGGAGGGATGGTATAAGATTTCCGACAAACATATCAGCGGTAAGTACAACAAATTCATGTTACTCGATTATCCGAACCCTAAAAATTACGAGCGTTTTAACAAGATGAAGGACGAAGGTAAAATACCTAAAAACGCACGCATAGGCGGAGATGTAGGCATACATGGCATTTGGCCCAAAGGCGATGATATGATAGAAATGGGAATAGGGTGGACCGATGGTTGTATTGCGCTTAAGAATACAGACGTAGACGATTTATATACCTGGGTTAGGGTAGGGACCCGTGTGTACATCCGCAAATAATCAGCGAGACATTTTTTCTAAAAAAGAAGCGTAAGAAGCTGCCCAGTTTTTCCATTCATTATCTGTACCCAAAGAGAAATTGTGAAACACGGTTATTAATTGGCTGTTCTGTTTTTGTAAGATTGTACTCATACTGTTTAATCGCGCAAACGCTTCGGCAGCAGATAATTTCAATTCATAATGGGCAGTAGAATCCATAAAACAAAATGGGTGCACCTGTAATGCGGTTGCCGTTTCTGTTTCAAGATCATACCAGTTAAAAGCTAAACCGGTTCCCGCACGGAAACCCAAATGTGTACCATAACCCATGCTGTAATCGTCAGTAATACCTGCCGCAATCAGTTGACGATAAGTTCTCGGAAACCAGAGCCTGATATAGTGTTGGCGGGATTGCGATATTGCCATGCCTGATATTTTTTCGAGAGATGATTTCTCTTCTTCAAGGAAGGCATTGTTAGTATTCATATTATATGAAGGGTGAACACCAAGCGTCCCTTCATTTGCAAAAGACTGAATCAATTGCTGCATATCAGGATGCAGCGGAGAAATATTTTTATCAAACTCGCCGGTACGCAATGTCGCCAAAACAAAATAGACAGGGGTGTAATTATACTTTTTGTGTAATAAAGCGATACTGTCAAAAGAAAAATAAGGATCTTGTGCACCGGATAACACCGAAATCCGTTTTGCAACTTCAGCCACTCGTAAGCTTAAAATATCTTTCACAAACCCGCCCATACCCCGAACCAATCCTTTGTTTTTATACGACCATGCAATGTCAATATCGTATGTAGGTAAGTATGAAAAAGATCTCGTTGGAATTGTGAACCCTCCTTTTTGTTGCAACAATAATCTAAGAGCTTCAATCCACTCATCTACTAATGGGCGCTCTAACCAACCATTTTTATACAGTATGCTATCTGTTGCAGGATAGCGCCCATGCTTATCAGGAGTGAAAGAATAATATTCTTCGTAGCGGGATATCAAAAAGAAGACAGCCGAAAAAATATCGAATGGTATCGTGTCGTTGTTTTCTGCATACAGCGTAGGAATGTTATTCCATTCGCCTGTTTTTATTTCATGTTGTTTTATTCCCTGCTCATCGAGCAGTCTGCAGGATGGAATACTAATAGCATTTTCAATCACGCTGCCATACGAAATACATAAATCCGAAAAGTCAGTAGTATTATTGGTGAGGGTATAATCAACACCTAAACGCGATTTAAAAATCCAATCCAATACATACAGCAACCTCTTGCTTGTAAACGGGCAGTATATAACAATGGATTTGCTCATGCGCAGAGCTATTTCTTATTGCGTTCTTTCCAGAGCTGGTTAAATGATTTGGGAGCGAACTGAACATTACCCCTGCCTTCGCCCCACGATTTACTGAATAGTTTATTCACCACTTTACCTTTCAGCCCTGCACCTGCGCTGTTCATCATGGTGCGGCTAAGCATTGCAATCTTCCATACTTTCCATCCGCCATTTTCAGAAAAGGTATTAAGCCCTTCATCTACGGCAATATGCCTGTTCTCCAACAGCATTTCGTGTATGTTTATTTTCAGCGGGCAAACTTCGGTACAGTTGCCGCAGAGGCTTGATGCATAACTCAGGTGCTTGAAATCTGACATGCCGTTAAGGTGCGGCGATATTACCGAACCAATAGGGCCGCTGTATGTAGCGCCATAAGCATGTCCGCCAATATTTTTATATACGGGGCAGGCATTAAGACAAGAACCGCAACGTATACAGTACATACTTTCGCGCACTTCTTTGCGAAGTAAATTAGTGCGTCCGTTGTCCAGCAGTATTACATACATTTCTTCAGGGCCGTCATTTTCTCCCTGTTGTTGTCCGCCCGTGAAGATGGTATTATATACAGTTACATTTTGCCCCGTACCGTAAGTCGCCAGTAAAGGCCAGAATAATGCGAGGTCATTGATAGAAGGTAATATTTTTTCAATACCTACTATGGCAATATGGGTTTTTGGGAAAGCAGTAGATAGCCTGCCGTTGCCTTCATTTTCACTTACGCATACTGCACCAATATCTGCTATCAAAAAATTACCGCCGGTAACACCCACTTCAGAAGTAATATATTTTTCGCGAAGGTTTTTACGCGCTATCTGCGTAAGCTCTGACGGAGAAAGATTAGGCTCTGTTCCTAATTTCTCATGAAACAGTTTTGCAACATCCTCTTTGCTTTTGTGCATCGCTGGTGTCACAATATGGTACGGTGCTTCACCGTCAAGTTGCTGTATATATTCGCCGAGGTCGGTTTCTACAGAATCAATATTATGTTTGGCAAGAAAATCGTTCAGGTGAATTTCTTCCGTCACCATCGATTTCGATTTTACGACCTGCTTTGTTTTTTTCTCTTCGCAAATTTGTAATACAGCCTGCAATGCCTGGTCGGCATCTTCTGCCCAAATTACTTTGCCGCCTCTTGATGTGAAATTCTTTTCGAACTCCTCGAGGTATTTATCGAGGTTTTCAATGGCTTTCCATTTTACATTTTTAGCCCTGCGGCGCGCCAGGTCAAGGTCCGAAAACTGCAGCTTGCCTTTTACTACGGTATCAGCATACTTCTGTATATTGAAACTAAGCTTGCGCTTATGCTCAAGGTCGGCAGCCTTTACTTTGCTTTTGGCTAAAAATTCAGAGAGATTTCCACTCATAAATGGGTACACAAACCTAATAAAAAACAGCTAAACAGGGTTATTTATTGTTTGCAGAAGGCTGTGAAGGCTCTTTTTGAGAAAGGACGCAATTCAAGACTTCCCATACCAGCCTTTTTTCATCCCTTACTGCTGTATATAATTGCAGGTAACTTTTATACCCTGCAGGCCAAAAGTAAATAGCGCTATGCTGTTTCTTCACCTGGAACTCTACAATGTTCTTTCCACCGGGTGTTTCTATATAATAATAGAAGTCTGCTTTTGAATTGCCCGGTAAGACGGAAGCTATTAAGCCCTTTGACAGCCTATAGTTGGCATATAAAGTATCATTTATATAAATACCATTGTTACGAACTACCATGTAAGAAGCGTTATAATATTTAGGATTTTCTATATTATAAGGTGAACTATTGTAATTGCAACTGCTACTGTTTACAAATCGCTCATCATCTATGGCATTGGGTTTGTTTAGCCAAAACTTTGTCAATGCATGTATTCGTTCTTTATTGACTTTCCCATCTTCCAATACTCTGTAATGAGTCATATCACGGCCAAAAAATTCAAGAAAATAAGGGTGGTAAGGGGCATTGAAAGAAATATCTGCATCAGGAAATTCTACTTTATAATAATAAAACAGGTACATGGAATAGGGCGATGAAAGTACTTTGGCAGTGACATATGCAAACGGAATATCCAAAAGGTTGCGAAAGGTGTAATCCCTGAATGGTTTTCCTGTGGTTTCGGGATTTAGTTTTTCACCAAACTCACTTGCCGCGAATGGAAGTGTTTTAATTTTTTCTCCGTTAATGGTATAATAGCAAAACAATTTACCATCACATAATACTTCGCCATTTTCCATTTCTACTCTTTGTGCAAAAGCAGTAAGAGGTAATAATAGCAGCATATAGCACACCAAACGAAGCATATATAAAGATATAAAATTGAATAGCAGATATTTGTCATGCTTCGGTTAAAACGCAGCGCCAATGCCCAGTTCCGCCAGTTCGGCATCAGGGCTATGTGCTTTCAGGTAGCAGTGTACGGTCAGCTCTTTCAGTATTCCTTTTTCGCGTTGCACGATATATAAATTGCCGCCCAGCTTTTGATAAATGTTTTTATCGGTCAGCATACCCTTATGCAGGTAATACCCCAACTGAAACACAAAACCTACTCGCCCTATCAAAAATTCATTGCCTATAAATACGGTGCTTTTCCATGAATTCTCACGTTCTTTTCCCGGGGCTATCTCGTTGTTCTTAAGGAACATGTAGATGTTCTTGTAATAGGCATAGTCAAGCCCGACAAAGAATTTATTCTTACTCCAGTATCGTTTGCTGGCAAATGCGCTGTAAGAATATATAGGGTTCATCGGCCCGTCTGCCGTGCCCATTTCGCTGCCCGATATTCCAAACCTCAACTGGAACAGTACCCTGTTTTTGAGCTTGGGCAAGTCTTTTACGATTCGTTTAGGCATTGATGTTACAGGCGAATACCGGATGCCAATATTAGCGCCATATTTATTGATACCCAGGTTAGGGCTTCGCAGGGCGGCATTGGAAATATGAGAGAAATTAGCCCCAAGTATAATATCGAGATGTTCGTTTACCCTGTAGCTCAGGTCTGTACCAACATAGGTATAATTATTAAAATGGGTACTCATGGCCACGTTCAGGGTATCCCAGCTTGGGTAGCGCTCATATATTTTGTTGATATAGGCCAGCCCGTACCCTGTTTTTATAGACCATTCCAGCTTTTTGCCTGTTATCAGTGGTATGCGGATATTAGGGTACAGGCTGATGCTCTTACCATAAACGGCATTGTTATCATAAGAGGTATAAACCAGCCCCATACCTATTACAGGATACCTGCGCCTTTGCTGCCAGTCCTTACGTCCGTAGGTCTGCATCACAAAGTTGAGCTCGAATGCAGGTGAAGTAGCAGGGAAGTCAACCAATATCTTTTTGGTATGCTTAAAAGCATGGCCGTGTATGTAATTAGCTTCAATGCCAAATCCTGCCCAGGGTTTATTGTCCTGGGCTCTTGCCGGGGCAAGGCATATTATAAAATAAATAAGGAATAGGTATCGAACCATTATTAAGCAATATACAACCTATCGGATATAGTTTTACCACAACCAATGATGTACCTTTACGGGGTTATTTTTTCTCCCATGCGCCGTATTGCCGCGATATTCTTACGTTCGTTTTTACAGGGGCTATTGATTCTTAGTCCCATAGCAGTTACCGCGTATGTCATTTACATAGTTTTTGACAGTGTTGATAATATGGTTCCCTGGGTGCCTAAGGGTACAAGGGGCATCGGCTTTGTCGTTATCATATCTATGGTAACCTTTATCGGCTACATGGGTACAAGGTTTTTCCTTGGCAAAATGCTGTTTGATGCGTTCGACCACCTGTTGCAGCATATGCCCGGCATCAAACATATATACTCGCCTATCAAGGAAGTGATGGGTTCTTTTGTGGGCGATAAAAAACGTTTCAATAAACCGGTTTGGGTTTGTACCAATCATAGCCCTGAAATGTGGCGCATAGGTTTTATGACGCAGAAAGATTTGGCATACCTGGGTATGGCCAATAAAGTGGCGGTATACCTGCCTCACTCATATGCCGTGTCAGGTTGGGTAGTTGTGGTTGAAATAAAAAATATAAAACCTGTAACTAAAATGACAGCTGCCGAAGCTATGAAGTTTGCGGTGAGCGGCGGTATTACGGGACCGGAAGAAGTGGATAAGCATGAAAAACGATAAGCTGAAAATAAATTTCAATGCAGGCCCTGCCGCACTTCCGTTGTCAGTTATGGAAGAAGCCTCACAGGCAGTGATGAATTATAATAACACAGGCTTATCTATACTCAGCATTTCTCATCGTGGTAAATTATTTACAGAGATACTGGAAGAAAGTAAACAACTTGTAAAAGAGTTGTGCGGGTTGGATGATGAATACGAAGTGTTATGGTTACATGGTGGCGGGCGATTACAGTTTAGTATGATACCCATGAATTTCCTTGCAGAGAATGATACCGCAGGATATATAGACAGCGGTTACTGGGCTTCGGACGCTATAGAATATGCTAAGTATTATGGCAACGTTGCAGTATTAGCCTCATCAAAAGATAAAAATTATACAGAACTGCCTAGATGGCCTGCTGACGGTACATCCGGATTGGCATACCTGCATTTCACGACCAATAATACTATTTACGGTACACAGTGGAAAAGCATTCCAAAAGCAGATGTACCGCTGATAGCAGACATGAGCAGCGATATATTCAGCAAACATATTGACTATACTAACTGTGATATGTTTTATGCCGTTGCACAAAAAAACATTGGCGCAGTGGGCGCTACGCTGGTGGTAATCAAAAAAGAAATGTTGCACAAAATAGTGCGGGTGCTGCCACCTATGCTCAATTATGCATCGCACGCTAAAGCTAATTCCGTACTCAATACTTCGCCGGTCTTTTCTATTTACACGGCATTGCTAATGCTCAGGTGGACAAAGCAAAAGGGTATTGCAGCGATAGAAAAAGAGAATACTGAAAAAGCAAAATTGCTGTATGATGAGATACATCGCAACAGTTTATTTACCTGTAATATCAAACATACAGACCGCAGTATGATGAATGTATGCTTTACTTGTCACAATCCTCAGCATGAAAAATCATTCATCGATTTTTGTGAAGAAAGAAACATAACAGGTATTGAAGGGCACAGATCTGTAGGAGCGTTCAGGGTATCGCTGTATAATGCTATTACTTTAGCAGATGTAGCACATTTGGTTACAGTAATGAAACAATTTGAAATCGAAAATAATAAATAGAGATGGCAAAGATTACACCGTTCAAAGGATTGAGGCCTAAAAAAGAATTAGCAGATAAAGTGGCAACGTTGCCATACGATGTAGTGAGTGTTGCAGAAGCGAGAGTGTATGCAAGCAATCCGTATCATTTTTACCATGTTACACGTTCAGAAATTGATTTGTCTGAAAACGTAGATGTGCACAGCCAACAGGTATATGATAAGGCAAAAGAGAACCTGGATGAAATGGTAAACAAAGGCATACTGTTCCAGGATGAAGAGCCATCGTATTATATCTATAAACTGGTGATGGATGGCCGTTCGCAAACAGGATTGATTTGCGGCTCATCGTTAGATGACTATAACAATGGCATTGTAAAAAAACATGAATTCACCCGCCCTGAAAAAGAATTAGACCGTATCAACCATATTAAAACTACCCGCGCACAAACGGGTGTAGTATTTTTGGCTTACAACGATAACCACGACATCAATAAAATAATTGAAAACTGGAAAGCATCACACGAGCCTGATTATAATTTTACTGCAGAAGACGGTATACAACATACCATCTGGGTGGTGAGTGATTATCCGACAGTTTCTACAATCACACAAATATTTGATGACCACGTTCCATGTACTTATATAGCAGACGGACATCATCGTGCTGCATCGGCAGCTAAGGTATCGCAGGAGCTGGACGAAAGTGGTTTGAATATTTCGGGCGATGAGTCGTTTAATTATTTTGTTACCTGCATATTCCCTGAAAGCCAGTTAAAAATATTGGATTACAATCGCGTGGTTAAAGACCTGAACGGTATGAGTGCGGATGAATTTATAAATGCATTGAAAAATGATTTTGAAATATCAGCACCTATGAAAGAGCAATGCAAGCCCGCCAGGCCCCACGAGTTTGGGATGTACATTAATAAGGCATGGTATAAACTAACCGTTAAGCCGGGCACATTCAGCAACGACCCAATAGGCGTTTTGGATGTAAGCATTTTGCAGAATAATATATTATCAAAACTGTTAAATATTAATGATCCGCGTACAGATAAGCGTGTTGACTTTGTTGGCGGTATTCGCGGATTAGGAGAATTGGAAAAGCGTGTAAATGGCGGCGATGTAGTTGCTGCATTTGCATGTTACCCGGTAAGCCTGAAACAATTATTTGATATAGCTGACAGCGGAAATGTAATGCCGCCCAAAAGCACATGGTTTGAACCAAAGCTAAGAGACGGGTTAGTGGTGTACCAGATATAACCCCAACCCCTAAAGGGGCTATGGGAATAATTATTTATAAATTCAAAATTCCCCTTTAGGGGTGTAGGGGCATGGAATACAGGATAATGGGTAAAACGGGCTTGCAACTGAGCGTATTATCATACGGCTCATGGGTTACGTTTTCAAGGCAAATAGATGATAGTGTTTCAGACAAGTTAATGGGCATTGCTTACGACAATGGCGTTAACTTCTTTGATAATGCGGAAGTGTATTCTCGCGGCGAATCTGAATTGATGATGGGGCGGGTGTTGAAGAAAAAGAATTGGGAACGCTCGTCTTATACTATATCCAGCAAAGCATTCTTTGGGTGGCATGGCCCCGACAATAAGCCCAATCAAAAAGGATTGAGCCGTAAACATTTGGTAGAAGCCTGTCATGAGGCATTGCAACGCCTGCAACATGATTATCTTGACCTGTTCTTCTGCCATCGCCCTGATAAGAATACGCCGATGGAGGAAGTGGTATGGACCATGAATATGCTGATACAGCAAGGCAAGATATTATACTGGGGTACAAGCGAATGGAGTGCGGCAGAAATAATGGAAGCGCATATGGTAGCAAAAGACCTGCGTTTGATACCACCTGCTATGGAGCAGCCTGAATATAATCTCTTCAAAAGGCAGAAGATGGAAGTGGATTATTACACCATCTTTAAAAATGTAGGTATGGGCACTACCATATGGAGCCCGCTCGCATCTGGCTTGCTTACAGGTAAATATAATAATGGCATACCTGCCGATTCGCGTTTGGGTATGGAAGATTTTGCATGGCTGAAGGATAAAACCCTTAGCGATGAAAAAATAGAACAAGTAAAGAAACTCGGATCGCTCGCAAAGGAATTAGGAACCTCAACGGCTACACTATCGCTGGCATGGTGCATATATAATAAGAATGTCACCACTGCCATATTGGGAGCAACTAAAGAAGAACAATTACTGGAAAATCTAAAAGCATTGGAAGTGTTGCCAATGCTAACAGAAGAAGTAATACAGAAAGTAGAGGACATAATGGGGACCAAACCCATCATGCCTCAGTACTAACTTTCCATATATATATATATGCTGATATAGGTAATCAACGGCTCTTTTTACGAGGAGCCTTTTTTGTGGCTGTTTTTTTCGAAGCTGTCTTTTTAGCAGCGGTAGATTTTTTAGCACTGCTTTTCTTCGATGATTTTTTTGGAGATGGCACATCTTCACCTGCTTCACGGGCTTCTGACAATGCGATGGCTATAGCCTGCTTACGGCTTTTTACTTTATCACCGCTGCCTGATTTCAAATCACCTTCTTTGAATTCATGCATTACCTTTTCAACTTTACTTTTTTTACCTGCTGATTTTTTAGTTGCCATAGTTGTAGATTATTAATAGTTGCCCGTATCATATTCAAAATCGCGCCAAGCCTGAAACGCATATTTACTGCCCATTACTAAAAGTATTGAGGAAAAAAATACCCAATAGCTCGCCGGAACACCAACAAACAGCCATGGCACGAGGTTGGAATAAGAATATATATGTTTGCAGCAATAAGGGTATATATTAAACTATTCAAAGAAACGATCAATGAGTTTGCGGATGATAATGTGGTGAAACTCAGCGCATCACTGGCATACTATACTGTTTTTTCCATCGGGCCGTTGTTACTGGTCATCATATCGGTTACAGGATTATTTTTTGAACAGCAGGCAGTAACAGGAAGAATATATTACCAGATACAATCACTGGTAGGCAAAACAGGCGCTGAGCAGATCATGAGCATTATACAAAACATGCAGCAGGAAAAATCAGCAGCGCGCTTCAGCATTATTGGCGGTGTTATTCTCATATTCGGTGCTACGACAGTTTTTGCAGACATACAGGATTCTATAAATTATATATGGTCTATACGTGCCAAACCTAAAAAGGGCTGGCTCAAATATCTGCAAAACAGGTTGCTGTCTTTCTCTATGATAGTGGGTCTCGGTTTTTTGTTCATGGTTACCTTGCTTGTTAATACTGTTACAGATGCACTCACCGACAGGCTGCAACAGCTGTTTGTAGATGATATGGTTGCCATATTCCAGGCTGTGAACCTGTTCCTGCTCTATTCGGTAGTATCAATATTGTTTGCAGTGATATATAAAGTATTGCCGGATGCTATCATCAGCTGGCGCGATGCATTTAAAGGAGCATGGATTACCGGCCTGTTATTCCTGCTGGGTAAATTTTTGATAGGTTACTATTTAGGTAGTTCAAGTATTACCAGTACCTATGGTGCTGCTGCGTCTATCATTATACTATTATCCTGGGTATACTATACCTCTATTATCCTGTACTTCGGGGCAGAGCTTACCAAAGTCTATTCATTAAAACTCGGGGACGGTATCAAACCCAAGAAAACCGCCGTGTTTATCGTTAAGCGCGAAGCTAAAGAATTGCCACAGGTAAAAGAAGTGAAAGAGAACTAAGCGTTATTCTTATTGGTTAGCAACATAATACTTGCTACAGATATAAACCTGAACACCAGCATTCCCGCTAATGCAATGACGCCGAGTAATGCTATTTGTATCATCCAGCCGAGGGTACTCAAATGCAGCAAATATCCTGCAGAGCATATCATTACTAAAAACAAAACATGCGCGGCTATCCACCTTGGGTTGCGTGGCAGTTTGGTTTCACGGTGGCAAAAGAAAATATAACAGAGTGCAAGAAAGCTTTGTGTAATGCAGGATGTAATGGCAGCACCCAATGCTTTTTCCTGTGGTATGATATAGCAATTGATACTTAAGCTGATGATAACACCTGCGAGAGATATTTTATTCATCAACCCTATATTGCGATTGGCGGTAAGCAGCGTAGAATAAGTGTACATAATACAATACGCTGGAAAGGCTGCCATCACCCATGCAAATACCTGCCCGTCATAAGCCCCGGCATTATGGTATAACAATTGCATAATATCCTGCCCCCATAAAAAAGCAATGCAGCTGACGGTAAATGCAAAAGGCATCAGCATATTCACACTAAGCTTGATGATGGGCTGCACGCTTTGATTATTGCCCAGCATCCTGCTGAACATAGGCAACAACACTCCTGCAAACAACAAACCAAACATATTACCTACATCCAATAGCCTTGTGGCAGATGCGTAAATACCTGCTTCGTCTTTACTTGCCAGTCGTTCTACCAATACCATATCAGAACGCATATGCGTACCCATCAGGAAGATGAGGATGGCATAAGGAAAGCTCTGTTTGATATTATGGAATACATCTGCCGTTTTAAAGGACAACCCCGGCGCTACACCCGCTATCCTGTATATCACAATAAATGCAGCGATGGCAGTTATGCTGTAACAAATAATTTGAGCCAGTATAAACCATTCTATTTTAAAATGTGCTGAGGTAGCCGGGTTGAATAATAAAAATCCGCAGCCTGCTATCATCAATAAGCGGTCCATCACAGATAATATGCTGTCAGCCTTAAAGCGGTGAAGTGCAGACACATTGCTTCTTAAATAAAGGACCAATGAATTTGCTCCCTGTATCATTAACACCCCGAGCAGCAGTAATAATTCCCATGAGCGGTAATTGGCAAGCCAGCCGAATAGGAATACCATCGAACTATATAATACAGCTAATACAATACGGGTAGTGAGCATGGGAGCAAACAACTCCTTCAGCTTTTCGGGGTTTTTGGCTATAAGGTTGGTATTGTAGTTAGTAAGCCCGAAATCGAGCAAAACCTGGAATATGATACAAATATTTAATAAGGCCTGGTATGTACCGTAAGATTCATGCCCTACGGTATTTTGCACCGTCCGGTCTATCATAAACACCCAAAGCGGCTTCACCAGCAGATTTACGGCTAAGACAAATAAGAGGTTTTTGACAAAAAATCGGCGCATCTGCTAATTTAAACGAGGCTATTAGGGGTAAAATTATATTTTTGTCGCCAGCAATGCGCATCGCGGTAAATACGAGATTATTATTAAAAGGGAAATTGGAGGGCATAGGTTGGTTTACCCACCAGACGCTGGAGCGCATGGTAAGGAATCACCCCGAACACGAATTCATCTTTTTTTTCGACAGGCCCTATGACCAGTCATTCGTTTTCGCTCCCAATGTTACCCCCGTTGTGGTCTCGCCGCAGGCAAGGCACCCAATTCTATTTTATATATGGTTCGAGTGGCGATTGTCCTATTTACTCCGCAAGTACAAGGCAGACGTATTTCTTTCTACAGACGGCTATTTGTCATTAAGGACTAAAGTGCCTACTTGTTTGGTGATACACGATTTGGCATTTGAGCATTACCCCGAACATTTTGTCACCAGTCATAAAATGTACTGGAGGCATTATTCGCCGCGCTTTGCAGAAAAGGCAAAACGCATAGCAACGGTATCATCATACAGTAAGCAGGATATTTGTGAACAGTACAATATCCCCGGAGATAAGATAGACGTAGTATATAACGGCGCTCATGATGAATACAAACCGCTGGAATGGAATGAACGAGAAGCGGTAAAAGGAAAATATGCAGATGGCTGCGAATACTTTGTATTTGCAGGGGCACTGCACCCGCGCAAGAATATCGTGAACCTGCTGAAAGCATTTATTGCATTCAAGAAACGGCAACGCAGCAATATGAAGCTGGTAATTGTTGGCCGCCTTGCATGGAAGTACGAAGAGGTATTGCAGATGCAGCAGGATATGCCCTTTAAAGAAGATGTGAAATGGGTGGGTTATATGAATGTTGACGAACTGAGTAAAGTGATGGGTGGTGCATATGCATTGGTATATCCTTCTTTGTTCGAAGGTTTTGGTATACCGATACTGGAAGCATTGGAATGTAATGTACCTGCCATAGTAAGTAATACATCGTCTATGCCCGAAGTGGCGGGTGATGCTGGTTTGCTGGTAGACCCTAAAAATGTTGACGATATAGCTGATAAGATGCAGCAACTATATAAAGATGAAACCCTGCGTGCGAAACTCATATCTAATGCACAGCAGCAGGTAAAGAAATTCAGTTGGGACCAATCAGCCGAAAGGTTATGGAATTGCCTTATGAAGTGCGTAGGGAAGTAATATTCGTTCAATCCAATAGTTTTATACTTACTTTTAAGTGCAGTAAAATATAAAGCCATGACAGACTTTGAAATACTTGCCTACGCAGGAAAGCATTTTGCCAATCTTGACGAAGAGGAATTTAAAATGTCATTACCTTACTGGCATATAAAAGAGTATAAGAAAGGCGATACCTACAACGAGTACAAATCTATTTGCCGTTACATGGGCTTTATTATCAAGGGCGTGTTTCGTGCTTATTATGTAGACCCCAAAACAGGCGATGAGAAAAATATGTTCCTGTATTCTCCCAACAAGTTTGTAGTTACATTCAAAAGTTTCATTCACCAGGTGCCCTGCGATTATCATACACAGGCATTGACTGATGCAAGGGTTATCTGTATCGGTTTGCAGGATTTATTATCGCTATACAAACAATCTCACAAATGGGAAACTTTTGGTAGGCTGGTAGCACAGGAAGCCTTTAATGTAGCGATAGACCGTGCGGAAAGTATGTTGTTTAAAACACCGGAAGAACGATATCTTGATGTTATTCGTAACCACCCTGATATTATGAACGAGATACCGCAGTATCATATTTCTTCTTACCTCGGCATACAGGCGCCATCCCTCAGCCGTATTCGAAAAAGATTAGCAGAAGCAAAGAAATATTAACCCAGGTTAACGTTTTTGAGATACAGCCTTACCAACTTTGCTGTATAAAAAACGACTATCATGGACGCCACATCAATGCTTCAGCAACTGCAATCAGGCAGCACCACACCTCAACAATTGGCAGAAGATGCTATTACCAAAATAAAAGCGACACATGCACAATTAAACGCTGCAACTGCCATACTTGAAAAAGAAGCTGCACAGCAATTGCAAAATTTGCCGAACGGTAGTCTAAAAGGCCTTCCCATATCTGTTAAGGAATGTTATGCCGTCGCAGGCAAACAAATAACATCGGGTTCTAAAAGAATGCCGCCTATCAATTGCAAAGAAGATGCAACGGTAGTACAAAAACTGAAAGCTGCAGGTGCTGTAATTGTTGCAAGGGGCAATACTTCTGAATTCCTGATGGGAAGGGAAACGGATAACCTTGTGTATGGTACGACAAATAATTCCATCAATCCTGCTATAACGGCAGGCGGTTCCAGTGGTGGCGATGGCAGCCTTGTAGGCAGTGGTTCTGTGGCCTTTGGCATTGGTACAGATATCGGAGGTTCATGTCGTTACCCTGCAGTGTTTAATGGTATTGTTGGTCTTAAGCCTGCATCAGGGCAAATTGATAAAACAGGTATTTTTCCTGCTGCAGGCAACACATTTGTCGAAACACTAAATTCTCCCGGCATGCTTTGCCGTTCTGTTCGCGATGCAAGACTGGTATATAATGTAATAGGCAATAAGCAGTTGAAAGCAGGTAGCCCATTAAACAATGTACAGGTATATACATCAACAAATTTCAGGGTAAAAATAAAAGATGAGAGCATCAGTAATGCTTTGCATGCGGCAACAGATTTCTTTAAGCAACAAAGAACCGTAAAAGATTTGGATATTCCTGATTCCGGTTCACATTATGTTGATTTTGGGGGATTGATGGTTGGTGGATTCCTGGATAAAATGTACGAATGGTCTGTTACTGCCAAAGGCGAAAGGCTATCTTATCTTACAGAACTGATAAGGAAGATAAAAGGTAAGCCTACCATATCCGGCGAATTTTTTGCAATGCTCCTGCCATTCCTTATCGTAAAACCTTCTTCTGCAAAACTCGAAAAACTAATAACTAAAGTAGATGCCGCGCGCGAAAAATATAACGACATGCTCAAGGATGGTGTATTGATTTTACCAACCACAGGTATTCTCGCTCCCGCAAATAAGAAATTTTATCCGCAGTACAACAAACCCGGTGTGGTTGATATTATCACCCCTGTCAGCTTCTGTAATATTTATAACCTCAGTTGTATAACATTGCCTGCATGGAATTACAGAACAGATAAAACAAAAAACCCTCCCGGTATACAATTGGTTACGGCAGGTGGTAATGAAGAAATGCTATTGAATGTAGCAGAAAAGCTGGAACCACACCTTAGCAAATGGCAGGGATAGATATACTTGCCTGAGCCAATCTGCCAACGGGTTATGGAACTGGCTGATGAAGCGTGTAGGGAAGTAAACGTACTATTCCCTATCTTCACAAGTCTAATTAATAACAAGGGATGCTGGTAAAAGTATTCGGTAGCGCGGTATACGGGGTAGAAGCTATCACAATCACCATTGAAGTAGATACCATAGGCGGGGGCTTAACAGGTTATTTTATTGTAGGCCTGCCCGATAACGCCGTGAAGGAAAGTACAGAACGCGTTTTATCAGCCATAAAAAATACAGGATACGAAAGGCCGCGAAATAAAGTAGTTGTAAATATGGCGCCTGCCGATATCAAGAAAGCGGGCTCTGCTTACGATTTACCTATTGCACTGGGCATGCTTGCCGCATCAGGGCAAATACCAACTACAGGTATGGAAGAATACATCATCATGGGTGAGTTGTCCCTTGATGGTTCTGTACAACCTATTAAAGGGGCATTGCCAATAGCTATACAAGCGCGTGCAGAAAAATACAAAGGATTAATAGTACCCAAAGTCAATGCGCGTGAAGCAGGAATGGTGAATAACCTGGATGTGTATGGCGTAGAGCATATCAACGAAGTGATAGGCTTCTTCAATAAATCGGTGCAGCTTGAACCTGTTAAAGTAAACACCCGCGAAGAATTCTTTGATGCACAGTCGCATTTTGATGTTGACTTTTGCGATGTAAAAGGACAGGAGAATGTAAAACGTGCTTTAGAGATTGCCGCCGCAGGCGGACATAATGCCATACTCATAGGCCCGCCGGGCGCAGGTAAAACCATGCTTGCAAAACGCTTGCCCACCATATTACCGCCACTCAGTTTGCAGGAAGCACTTGAAACTACCAAGATACATTCGGTAGCAGGTAAGCTCCCCGGCAATGCATCGTTGGTATCACAACGCCCGTTTCGTTCTCCGCATCATACCATAAGCGACGTAGCATTGGTAGGCGGTGGGGGTAATCCGCAACCTGGAGAAATATCATTGGCACACAATGGGGTTTTGTTTTTGGATGAATTGCCCGAGTTCAAACGTACGGTACTGGAAGTAATGCGCCAGCCTATGGAAGAGCGCAGGGTTTCTATATCACGCGCAAAAGTGAGCCTGGATTTTCCTGCCAACTTTATGCTCATAGCTTCTATGAATCCGTGCCCATGCGGATACTTCAACCATCCTGAGAAAGAATGTACCTGCTCTACCATTATGGTGCAGCGGTACATGAATAAAATATCCGGCCCGCTCTTAGACCGTATAGATTTGCATGTAGAAGTAACGCCTGTTGCTTTCAACGAATTATCATCTCAAAAGAAATCGGAAGACAGCAGTGATGTGCGTGAGCGTGTAATGAAAGCAAGGGATATGCAATCTAAACGTTTTGATGGCACTGAAGGGGTATATGCCAATGCGCAAATGAGCAGCAAACAATTGAAAGAGATTTGTGTAATAGATACCGTAGGGAGCACGCTGTTAAAAACTGCAATGGAACGCCTTAACCTGTCTGCACGTGCTTATGACCGTATCCTTAAAGTATCTCGCACTATAGCCGACCTCGCAGGTAGTGAAACTATTAGGCCAGAACATCTTGCTGAAGCCATTCAATACCGCAGCTTAGATAGAGAGGGCTGGGCTGGGTAATCTATATTTTTATCCTGTCAATCATCGGCAGTAATATATTCTTCTTACGGTGCGATACAGGTATTGCATCTCCGTTGCTCATCTCTACTATCATACCGTCTTTGGTGAAAACCTTTTTCAGGTGTGCTACATTGATAAGGTGTGTATGATGCACTCTTACAAAACCCGATGGGCTCAATGCATCTTCAAATTCTTTCAATGTTTTTGATGACAGTACTTTTTCAGCATTGGTGCAGTATATCCATGAATAGTTGCTGCTGGCCTCTATGCGAATAATGTCACTGATATTATAAAGCGATATCCTGTCTGATAGTTGCAGGGCTATTTTATTATCAATAACATTGATGGCAGGAGCCTGCTGCCCTGCATTTGTAACCTTATTAACGGCAGCTAATAATTCTACACCACTGATGGGCTTCAGGATATAATCAACGGCATTTACTTTAAAGGCATTGATAGCATAGTTATCGTATGCGGTAGTAAATATCACTTTAAAATCTTTCCATGTTGTATGTTCCAGTACATTAAAACCCGTACCGTCACCCAGGTGAATATCAAGAAATACAAGCTCAGGTTTTAGCAGGTTGATTTGGTCTATGGCGGTTTTAAAACCATCACATTCACCGATGATATTTACATGCGGACAATAATGTTTTATCTCTTCACGAAGAGCATATATGGCCGTTACCTCGTCATCAACAATTATCGCGTTAATCATTTATATAAATAATGCTTGTTGTAAAAGTAATTTTTGTTCCTGAAATACGGTGATTGGCTTTACCAAGGTTTTCTATCTTAAAGACATCCCCTTTGCTTTCTGTTTTATTCAATAAGGCTATACGCTGACGTGTAACGGATAACCCTGATGGCTTGTTCTTATTGACAAGTGGTAACTGCACACCCTTTCCATCATCCTCAATAATGTACACAACCTTATCGCCCTCTATATATATTGATATAGCCAGGTTGCCTTCTTTTTTCAAAGGGAAAAGCCCGTGTACCAATGCATTTTCTACTAATGGTTGCAATACCAGTGGAGAAATGGCTATGGTGTCTTTGTCTACTCTGCAATCAATACTGTAGTGAATATTGTAATTAAGCTTAGAAACCGAAAGCTCTATATAGTCGGTTACCAGTTCTAGTTCTTTGGCAAGAGGAACAACAGACATACCGCTTACCTCGAAGATAGCTCTCAGCATTCTCGAAAAACGGCGCAGGTACTCTTTCGCTTCAATCGTTTTTCCGGCAGCATATAAACCTTGTGCCGCAGTAATGGCATTAAAGATGAAATGCGGGTTCATTTGTATACGCAACGCCTGCTGTTCAAGTTCTACCAGTTGTTTTTCATACTCGGCATTCTCTTTTTGAAGCTGTAAAGTCCTGTTGATGAGTGACAGGTTTTTTCTTTGTTGCAAAAACCGGTACCTGATTATGATGTAAATGATAACTACACATACTAACAGTATCAATGAAATAAACCACCATGTTTTCCAGTAAGGAGGAATGATCTCAAAATTTATTTGAAGAGGTTTATCGTTCCACAGGCCGCTTGCATTGGCAGACATCAATAAAAATGTATACTTGCCCGGCGATAACGATGGATATTGCACTTCGCGAAGCGTAGTATAATGCCAGTCATCATCAGCCCCTTCCAGTTTATACTTATACTGCAACATCCCTTTTGAATAGAAGGAAATGCCTGTAAATTTTATTTGAACATTATTTGAATCGTACGATAATACAAATGGGGTATTATAAGCTACATTTTTCCCGTTTGCCAATACCTGCTCTATAATAACCTTTGGGGAAGGGAAGACATTATCGGGTTCGTTTTTGTTGAAATAGCATACCCCGTTTTCGGTAGCAGCCCATACAGTATCCCTGAATACAATAACATCATTTATCTTGTTAGAAGGCAAGCCATTTGCTTCAGTATAGTTTTTGAAAGAGAACTTAAGATGCTTATTGTGTTGTGTTATTGTTATGCGGCTTAGCCCGGCGGTTGTAGCCAGCCATAAAGTATCGCCGGATGCAAATACACTATTGCAGTTGGTGCTTTGCAAGCCATTGTCTTTATTCAGTATGTAGGTGCTGTCTTTGCTAACAGTACCATACCTTCTCCCGAACTGGTAAATACAATACCATGCGGCGTATTGATGATTTTAGTAACACTTGTATGAAAGGGGCGCTGCTCAGGGAAAAACCGCTTCACCTCTTTGTCTTTCACCATTAGGTGCATACCATTTAATGCACCCAGAAATACAGTGTCCTTACCCAGGCATAGGATAGAATTTATGCGGCCGTCAAAATATAAAGAGGATACCTGCTCTAATTCTTTACCCTCTAATATTTTGCTGTTTGTTTTGTTAAGATTAATTTTTGCCACATTCACAGAATGTGCCACGTACAAATTATTATATCCGTCTTCTGTGGTGGTTTTTGAAGTGGCAACGATCTCCCGTTTTTTATTCATGTTTATATCATACTCCACTAATACATTGCCAGTTGCTACCCATATACCATTTGCTCCGGGGCTAAAGCCATATACTTTGGCATAAGTTGGAAGCACAGGTACAGGAGATTTTTTATCTGCCGGTATTATTTTGTTGCAGATAGTAAATTCACTATTGGTATAGCCTGCAAAAACATTGTCTTTGTATATAGCAAGAGAATACGCTGCTATTGTTTGTGTGGCTGTTTGATAGGGGTATGGTACTACGTTATTGTTAGGGCTGAAAAACAAACCCTGGTTGATGCTGCCTGCCCATAAATTGCCCTCATTATCGTGTATTAAAGAAGACAGTACCGGAACATGAAATGCATCATTACGGGTAAATGTTTCTTTGCTTAAACTAAGGTCGTAAACACCTTTATTGGTCATTACCCAAATGACATCGGGATTTTTAGTCTCCGCAACATCTATGAGGTTGACTTCCGGCAATAACTGGTATTTTACAAAAGCGTTTTTTTGAATATTGTATATCGAAAAAGCATGCCCTGAAATCAATACAAGAATATTATTCTTGACAAACATCTTTGTAGCAACAGCATCAAATAAGATATTGTCGCTGGTAAAGGGTGTAAAGTGTTTATCGACAAGAGAATAGATACCCGTATTACTTACGTAAAATATTTTATTGTCTCGTATAAACCCATTCAGAAAAAATCGCCTTTCTGATACATTTTTTATTGCGGTTGAGGCTATTACTGATAACAGCTTATCATTTTTAAGTACGTATATCTTTTTGTAAGTGATATATACAATGGTATCTTCTTTTTCTACAAAACCTGTAGCAATGGAGCCCGGCCTTACATCTTTCAGAAATGCACAGTTATTAGGCGTTAATATTTTTCCGTGGTCATAAATAGTTGGTTCTCCCGTATAAGTCAGAAACCACAATCTTCCTTTTCTGTCTTCTTTTATCTGGAAGACATCATTATCACTCAGCCCTCCGTCTTTGGTGAAATGCTTGAAGCTATAACCATCATACCTGCTTACGCCGCCTTCCGTGCCTATCCATATATATCCTTTACTATCCTGGCACACACAATAAATAACATTGCTGATAGCTCCCTCAATCTTTTTGAAAGAGAGATTAGGTACCGCTAATGCATTATGTATACTCAGCAGTAAAACAACACAGCTTATGATGGTTTTCATCAACCTCATACTTTAAATGTAATGAAGCCTGCTGATACTCTGCAAGGAAAGGATAAAATAAAATACACTTACAGAATGGCCGCTTACAGATACTCGCAAAACGTTACACTTATCAATTGGTGCCATTACCGCCTGTAGTTGCAGTACCGTTATATTCATTAGGAACTGCAGGCATACAGTTACTAAATGACCCTGTTCATAAACAATAAGCCAATATAAATTACTCTGTAAAAGGTTTGAAAATGAATCGGCCTCATACTATCGGGTATTCCATAGTATAACCTTAAACGTACAATTATGAGAAAATGTTTATTACACTTATTATGCTCATTAGCAGTATTTACAGCCAATGCACAGCCGCCTCTTGTTTTTAAGGGCTTTGACCTTAATGCAGGAGCAACCAGTACACAGCCCGCAGAAATTGCCAGCTATAATGGTAAACTTTTTTTTAATGGTTATAAAGTAGGCAGCGGATATGAACTATGGATATCCGATGGTACCACAAGTGGTACATCATTGCTCAAGGATATTTACGTAGGTACCGGTAGTAGTGATGTCCAAGAAATGAAACAAGTGAACGGCAAGTTGCTTTTTGTTGCAGACGACAGTACTCATGGTGATGAATTATGGGTAACCGACGGTACAGCCTTAGGTACGCAAATCGTAAAAGACATAAATCCGGGTGATGCAAATAGTAATCCGGGAACCGGGACGGTATTGGGCAATAACCTTATCTTTTGTGCATACGAACCTGCTACCGGGTACGAGCTGTGGAAATCAGATGGTACCGTAGGTGGCACACAAATGATAAAGGATATTAATCCGGGTACAGCATCATCAAGTGCACATGGATTTTATACGTACAACAGCAAAGTATATTTTGCAGCTGTAGGCAACAATAATAATACGGAACTATGGGTAACGGATGGTACAGCTACAGGTACAGTACTGTTAAAGGATATTAATCCGGGTAATACAGGTTCAGACCCTGCAGGTTTTTGTGCTTCAAACGGGAAATTGTTTTTCAGGGCGCTGGATAATACAAATGGTACTGAATTATGGATAACGGATGGCACGCCTACCGGTACTCAATTGCTAAAAGATATATTACCCGGTGTATACGGAAGCCTGATTTCGAATATGTTCAACTTTAATAACAAGCTTTATTTCAGCGCTACAGAAGGGACCAATGGGGCTGAGCTATGGGTAAGTGATGGTACAGCTACAGGTACGCAAATGATAAAAGATATATATAGCGGAACTACCGGCTCTAACCCAGGAGAATTTGTTGAGTATAAAAACAAACTTTATTTCAGCGCGCGTGATGCGACGAGTGGTGCGGAATTTTGGTCAACAGACGGTACTGCTATGGGTACGCAGATGGTGAAAGATATATTTCCCGGCCCGGATAATTCATACGGAGGCTTATTTACAGTGTATAAAAAATTCCTGTACTTCATTGCCCTGTCAGCAAACAACGATGTTCGTTTATTTAAATCAGATGGTACAGCAGGAGGTACAGTAATAGTTGGCCCTCCGGGTTCTACTCAAACAAACCCTCTGTATGACTGTGAGCAATTGATTATGCATGACTCTACTTTATTCTTCGCGGCAGAGTTTGATGCTAATGGTATAGAACTGTGGTCTATGAAGGATACAACATCATATCCGCCGCCTTCATCTGTAGAGACACCAAGCCGGGATGGGCAATTCACCATATTTCCCAATCCAAGCGATGGTGTATTTACCATAAAACTGAATAACAACAGTTTCAATTATGGATGTGTAACAGTTTATGACCCTGTGGGTAAGCAAATTAAAACAGAACAAATTAATCCGGGTTCTGCACGTACAGAAATCAGCGGATTACCAAAAGGCGTGTACTTTGTTAAATTGAAAGTTGATAATGAGGTCAGTACAAAAAGGGTGATAGTGAATTAAATAGGTCACAAAAGGCTCCGTATTTACGGAGCCTTTGTTTTCATACTCTTATTACAAAAAACATTATCGCGCAGTGAATTTAAAATGGTGTTTATTTTTTGCTTTATTGGCGATTGGCTTCGACGTGACTGCACAAGACTGTGATTGCTATTCAGAGTACCTGCACATGAAACGGAAAGTAGAAGCTAATTATGCAGGGTTTAGAGATAAAGTGAATGCTGCCAATACATTGAAGTATAAGAACTTCAGCAAGTCAACAGAGATTAGAATTAAAAAAGTTACCGCATTTAAATCCTGCACAAACTTGCTTAGGCAATGGCTGTTATTCTTTAAAGACGGGCATTTGTATTTAAGTGCAGACGATACAACTGAATATACAAAAACATTTCCCCCATCATTCTATAAGATTGATAATGATTTCTGTTTACTTCAGATTCCTTCCTTTGATTATGAGTATAAAGAAGTACTCGATAGTATAGTAATAGCAAATCATAGTGTTATAGCAAACACACCAAACCTCATTATTGATATTACCGGAAATTCAGGAGGCTCTGATAATACTTACTATATACTGCTCCCTTATGTATTTACTCATCCCGTTACAATAGATGCAGTTGAATTATGGGCAAGCGATGATAATATTAAGGCCTATGAAAACATTGCGAATGATACAAGCAAACCTGCAGCTATAAGGATAAGGTGTGCTGAATTAGTCAACAAAATGAAAAAGCATACCAATGATTTTGTAAACCTGTTTGATGTTGATACTATCGTTAAGACTGCGGATACAATATATCCTTTCCCGAAAAAAGTAGCCATACTTACAGACACAAAAAATGCCAGCAGTGCCGAACAGTTTTTACTGGAAGCAAGCCGCAGCAACAGGGTAATCACATTCGGTACAGGCAATACATCGGGTACACTTGATTATTCCAATCTCTATTTTGAAAAGCTGCCTTCCAATAAAAGAGGTGTTTACATTCCTACTACGCGCTCATTAAGGGTTCGTAAAAAACCTTTTGATGCTTATGGCTTTCACCCTGCTGTAAAAATACCAATCACTACAAAAGATAAAATAGCATTCATAAAGCAATATCTAAGCGATAGGCGTAATAAGTAATGTACTATATAAAGGATACAAAGGCCCTGCAAATAGAAGGCCTTTGTATTGCTACCTCATTAGTGTATAAAATAACTTATGGTATGCAGTCAATATGAATATCATCACCAACCCAGTAAATTTTCGCTCCGTTAGGGCAGCAATCCTCACAAGGAGGTAAATACTGGTCACGGGCTTGTAAATTCAAAGCCAGGGCGCCATTACAATAAGCCGAACTAGCAAGGGCATTAGCAGCTCCCGGGTGCATTGTGTAGGTACAATTAACGCTATTGGCATAATCGCAGTTGGGGGTGCTCCAACAGATTTGATAAAATGTTACGTCGTGCATAGGGTCGCATCCCTGGGCATACAGCCCAATGTTTCCTACAAGCCAGGCCGTTGTCGGACCAAGCGTAAGAAAGTTTGAACCGTTATTCCAGATAGTCCATTGATAATTGCATGGTACCTGGCCCCATGGATTGCTATAGCAAAAGGGTAGTATGGTAACATCACAATTAGTGTTGTTTACTACAATGTCAACATGCCCTTGCCCGGTTTGTGCGTTAGTGTTGAAACAAAAAAGGGTAAGGATACTGATTACAAAAATTATCTTTTTCATGATTTAAAATTTGATGGTTAACAGAATCATTTTAAGCTACTCAGATGATTGTTCGGTATTTTGTCATTGGCGAAAGCTATTTAGAAGTGAGATATATGTGTATATCGAAAATACACTTACAGTTACCGTTAGCGCTCATCAGATGTCATAGAAAGACGTACCTATCGAACGAATAGCATGTTTTACGTCACGAATGGACGTCTATTAGAAATAAAGTCAGCGTTATTAAATAGTATAAGAATCTTGCAAAGCTATTTGCCTTCAGGCATTGAACCCTGCTTTTGCAAGGCTACTTTTTCAAGCTTATCGTGCAAGTCATTCATATTCACAGGCTTGTACAGGAAGTCGTCAAAGCCCGCCTCTGATATTTCCTGTTGTTCTGTAACAGAAGCGGTAAACGCGATTATATAAACGTTTGCTTTTGTATTATCTGTAATTGAGCGTATTTGTTTCGTGGCTTCATATCCATCAAGTACAGGCATATGAAGGTCCATAAAAATAGCATCGTACTGCCCTGCCAGGTATGCATCATAAGCCAGCTTACCGTTTTCAACTATTAGAGTTGAGATACCAAGTTTATCTAACTGTTTTTGCATCAACAGCCTGTTCAGTTCATTATCTTCTGCTACAAGTATTTTCAAATGGCTGAGGTCTGCTTTCCTGTTTGGGGCAGGTGCCTGCGATACTTCAGCTGTGATGGTAAACGGTATAGTAAAGAAGAACTTTGAACCCTTACCTTCTGTGCTTTCTAATTGCAGCGAACTGTTAAATAAAGCAAGTACTTGTTTTACAATGGCTAAACCAAGCCCTGTACCACCGTATTTGCGTGTAGTATGTATTTCTGCCTGTGTAAATACTTCAAATATACTTTCATGCTTATCAGCGGGAATACCAATACCGGTATCCTCGATAGAAAATAATATATCGGCTCCCCGTTCTGTTTTGTTCAGGCACTTCAAACTAAAAGTGATACTGCCTTTATCTGTAAACTTAATGGCATTGCCTACAAGGTTATATATCAGTTGCGATATGCGGGTGGGGTCACTGATAACGGTTATGTTTTCTAATTGTTCATCAATATCCAGCCTGCAATCCAACCCCTTATCAACTGCTTTCATCTTCAATCCCGAGCAGGTATCGCGTACATATTCCGCCAGCCTGACCGGAACAGATTCCAGCACTAATTTGTCAGAATCTATTTTGTTGATGTCTAATACATTATTGATAAGCGAAAGCAGGTCGCGGGATGATTGCTGCAGTATCTTCAGGTTTTCTTTTTGCCGCTCGCTGGGCTTATCGTCAAGCAGCAATTCGGTAATACCTACAACGGCATTAAGTGGCGTGCGCAATTCGTGCGACATGGTAGATAAGAAATTGGATTTGGACGTAGCAAGTTTATTGGCCTCTGCTATAGACAATTGCAATTGCTCATTAAGCTTTTCCTTCTCCCTTAAATTGATATGAAAAGCGTTGAAGAAAAGAAAATGGGTTACGATGATGGAAATGAAATTAAGGACAACAAGAATTTCGGGCCCGGGTGAAGCGAGCACCTGGGCGCTGTTTGTCAGGTAGAGGTTAATATTGCCTTGTGATACAAGAAATATCAATACTGGCAGAATGCCGATCAATGAATATACAATACCCGCCCGGCCACCTAAGGTATAAAAACTGCTCAGCACAATCATGAAAATAAACTGTACGGTAATAAGGTTGAGGGTATGGGCATATACAAAAATGTTAGTCCATATGACGAGTATACCTAACTGCATCATTATATGTGCCAGCAGTTTCAGGCGTGAGGGTACATAAAGCAGGACCTTAAGCATCGCCATATAAAATACAAATGCGATAACCGCCCTTACTGCCTGCAACCATTGTTCATTTCCAAAGCTGATGCCTATAACAATGATTGCCTTTAATAAAGAAAATAGAATGATGGTATAAATGATGCGGATACGAGCCTTAATAAAACTATCCGGCTCGGTATCTAACGCTTTTCGCAGAGACCAGTTAAAAATCGATAAGTTGTTTGTCATGTTTGCCGTTAGTGAATATAATACATCTTGTATTTATACACTAATAGAATAATTATTACAATTCATTTTTTAATTTCATACAATTATGAAACACCTGTTCACTCTCCTGCTCGTATTTTTTCACGGCTTGTTATCGGCACAAGAGAAAAAACATACCGTGCTTTTTGATTTAGGCAGCTATACTATTTCTGTACCATGCAAAACACAGTTAGACTCATTGATATACAATGAAGTACTTCACCCGGGAGTTAAACTTTCTTTGGTGGGTTATGCCGATTATATAGGTGACAGCAGCAGCAACATGGAACTATCACAAAAACGTGCGGAAGCGGTTAAGGCTTATTTAGTAAGCATGGGTTTTAAAGAAACAGATTTAGAAGCCGTACAATGGAAAGGAGAGATAGCTGCAAAAGATACAAACACAAAAGACGGCATACCCAAAGACAGGCGGGTGGATATAGTTTTAAAAGAACCTAAAAAGCCGGTAAGCAAACAATCATTCGTTAGTGATATAAGCAAATACAAAATCAATAGTGTGATAAGGCTGAACATCTTATTTCCCGAAATGAAACATCATTACCTGGCAGAGTCTTTACCTGTACTTGAATCGTTTTACCAATTCATGCTGCAGAACCCTACACTCAAAGTATCTATCGAAGGGCATATTTGTTGCGGTACAAATCCAAGAGATGAGGGTTATGATTTAGAAACCCAAACAGTAAAGCTATCCTATAACAGGGCTAAGGAGGTGTATGACTATATGATAAAAAAGGGTATACCTGCTATTAGAATGTCTTACAAAGGTTTAGGCTTCTCTCAGCCCTTGTACCCACAGGAAGAGACTAAAAAACAAAGGGATGAGAACAAACGTGTGGAAATAAGGATAATGGAGAAATAACTAAAGCTTAGAAGCGATAGCCCTTGATACTTCCATAAATGCTTCCTGCGATGTATGAGAAGTGATTTTGTTCACCTTCATCCGGAACATTTTTTTACCTTTTCTTGCCAGTATAAAATAGAAATTCTCTTTATCTGTATGGAAATAGGCTTCATCACCAATGCTTTTTAAAGTACTGATGCCGTTCTTCTCATTCATGTTTTTAATGTGCATATATTCATTATGACAGGCTGAATCATCCTTATACCATTCTATTATATAATACAGGTTACCCAGTTTTCCGGTTGGCGCATCTTTGGTATCGGCCATATATACCGAGCGGTACATAATGCTGTTTGCCTCGTTGGTGGTTTTTGTTTCGGTCATATGCCCGGGTTCACCCATTATTTTTTTAGCATCGGCAAGGGTCAATAGTGTATCCCTTGTGCCGGCATGGGAAGTAAATGATAAGAAACTAAATAGTACAATGGCTGAATAGAATATTGCTTTCATGGGAATAAAGTTAAGAGATAATCACAGACGAAAACCTAAAGAAATCCTAATCTCATACACGAAGATTGGTCATTATTCCTAAAGCCTTTTTGTCAGAAGTTTATTTACATATATAATTTACACATAGAATATTTTATAGCTACTATTACTGCTTTTCAAGTCATATCAGCGCTCTAATCCCTTTCATTTTAAATTATTATTCTATTAGTAATTATTTATTTTACCGAAGTGGATTTCGCTTTGGTTATCAACAGGATTTTCACGCATTACAATTTTACGCTTTTGTTTTGCTTCCCTTGTATTTTCTAATGCTCTTCTGCCAGTGGGAAATTATAATAGTTTACAGTTTTTACTAATTATATATTTATACAATAAATTGTTATTAATAATATTAAATTTATACAATTTTTATTTTTATACAAATTAATAATAAATTCAATTCATTATTTACGCTTATGGCCCACTATGCAAAACATAAAGACTAATATTTATTTAAATATTTAATGAATAGTATAAATAATTGATGTAAAATAATTACAACTTGTAATTCTACCATTTTCATTATACATCTGCTAAAGTTTTATGTTTGTATTTTTCGTACAAGTTATGTTTTATTGTAATGTTGTGTTTTTATGCTGAGTATTTCTCCTCATAAACTCGTAAACTGCTGATTATTAGGTATGTATTGTTCAATATTATAATTCTATGAACATAAAACTTGAACATTTAATATTTAGTGAACAAAATATTATTGAAAATCAATACTATTTCAAAAACAATAATATCGTGCCACGCTGCCTAAAACATTAAAAATAATTGTATCAACCTTTTTTTGGTCTAAATGCCAATGCTGTCTTGTAGGTTTTTAGGCACCTGTCTCGTGCTGCAGCATGTTCTAAAATGGGTTGAGGATACGAAAGGCTATCGTATTCGGGTACCCATTTTTTTATATAGAGGTGTTGAGGGTCAAATTTTTCGGTTTGCAGGTAAGGGTTGAATACCCTGAAGTATGGAGCAGCATCGCAACCGCAGCCTGCAGCCCATTGCCAGCCCCCGTTATTATTTGCAAGGTCGTAGTCGAGTAGCTTTTTAGAAAAATAGGCCTCACCCCATCGCCAGTCTATGAGCAGATGCTTGGCCAGGAAACTGGCAACTACCATCCGAACCCTGTTGTGCATATACCCCGTTTCGTTCAGTTCACGCATACCGGCATCCACTATCGGGTACCCTGTTTGCCCCTCGCACCACTTGGAGAATTCATTTTCGTTGTTGCGCCACCTTATATTATCATATTCCTCATGAAAGGAGGTATTGACCACTTTCGGGAACTGCCAAAGTATCATGTGGTAGAAATCGCGCCATATTAATTCGTTCAAAAGCTTCTCATTCAGCACCATTGCCTCAGTGGCCAACTTGCGGATACTGATGGTACCAAACCGCAGATGCACACCCATCCGGGTAGTGCCATGAAGTGAAGGAATATCCCTTGTTTCATGATAGTTTTTTGCAATGTCTTCGTTCAATACGGGAGGCTCAAAAACCATATCCGTTTTTTGAAACCCTATTTTACCGAGGATGGGAATTTCCTTTGCCTGTTGTTTATAGAAGTTTTCAAAATATCTGTTGGTGGGATAAGGCCGCAGGTAAAATGCATTCAGCTTCGCTTTATGTTTCCTGCTATATGGTGTATAAATGGTATATGGCTGGCCGTTGTCTTTTACCACTTCGTCCTTTTCAAATAATACCTGGTCTTTATAAGTATTGAAACCGACACCCCTGTATTGCAGGTAAGCCCCGATTTCCCCGTCACGGGTTTGGGCATAAGGCTCATAATCATGATTTGTATATACATCCTTTACATCATAATCTTCCGTAACCTGTTTAAAACAATCGGCTGGTGTACCAATATATATATGTAGCGTACTGCCTATTTGTACCAACTGCTTTTGTATATGTGTAAGTGCCTGTTGAATAAAATCTACCCTGCGGTCATATTTGTCTTCAAGGTCGTCCAGTATGTTGGTATCAAAAATAAAAACGGGCACAACAGGTCTGCCGCTTTTCAGTGCATGGTACAAACCTGCATTATCATCAAGCCTTAAATCTCTGCGAAACCAAAAAATGGAAACAGCTGTTTGCATGCAATTGTAACAAATAACGACATGTATTGTTTAAATAAAAAACCCCGCTGAAACAGCAGGGCTAAAAAATAGAATGAAAGATTATTAATCAGTTTTTACAACTTTCAACACTGTACTGTTACCATCCTCTGTTTTCAGTTGTATAAAATAGATACCGCTGGCATCGCCGAGGCTTGCCTGCAATTGTTGCTTGTTGGTATAATCGTACCTATGTACGGTATTACCAATTACAGATTTTATAGTAACGGTAATATGCGCGTACTGTCTTCCCATATCAATTGTAATATCGTCTTTTGCAGGATTGGGGTAGATACTTACACTGCCCGGTGTTAAGCCTCCTACATTGCCGGGTGGAATAACAACAGTAAAACTATAACATGAAGAAGTATCGTAGCAACCTCCCGAGTTAATGGCTGCTGCATAGCTGCCTGATGTGGTTGGTTTGTATGATTTTGAAGTAGCGCCTGGTATAGCAGCCTTGGTAGCACAATTTATCCATTGATACGATACACCTGTAGCTGCTATGGTAAATGTGGTATCAGGTGATGTGCTCATGGTAGTATCCATTGCAAGGCAGTTCGAAAATTTTGCAACGAACGCATCTAAATAATATCCGTTAGAAGCCAGTTTTGTTCCGTATGGATAATTAAATACTGCTGCCGTATCGGAAAAATTACCCGCCATATACACATCATTGGTAACAGGATTAATGGCAATGTCGGTTCCTGATTCATCAAACGTACCTGCAATTTGCCTTGCCCAAATATGGTCACCCGCTGCGGTCATTTTTTGCAGGAAGGCATCTGAGGTACCTGTGCCGGTAAAGGTTTTAACCGGCGTTGACCCTTGATTTAAGGTAAAGGATCCTCCGAAAGAGCCTGTTGTATATATATTCAATGAGGCATCTGCTTCAATACCGGATATAATAGCATAAGGATATGACTTCGCCCATTTGAAAATACCGGTTGAATCTAATTTCACAAGATAACTGGTAGTAAAGCCGGTATTCACTGCTGTAAGATTGTAAGTGCCTGCACCGGGGTCAAAATCAATGGTACCTGCAAACGCACCTGTTATATAAATATTATCATAGGCATCAAGTACCATATTGTTAGCAGTATCAATACTATAAAATACTTTCACCCATTTAAAACCGTAACCGACAGGGTCCAGTTTCAAAATAAATGTGCTCATAGCACCACCAAGGGTATTGGTAATTGGGGTGCCGATGTCGAAATCCATGTTTTGGCTGAATGTACCTGAAAGTATAGGCGCACCTTTTTTGTCGATAGCCAGTGATATATCATGAATTTTACCTGTATTGTTTATATACTGCTCTGACCATAGATAAGTACCGGAATTACTGTATTTGCTCAGGTAGAACATAACCCTGTATTCATAATTATAGGTCAGGAACACATTGCCCGTATTATCAAGCCTTACACATGCTTTCCCGTTCATTTTGTATTCGAATAAATTGGCACTCGGTTCTGTTTTCGCCCATGTAAAAATTCCGGCGCTGTTGAGTTTCATTACAAATACACTTTCGTATGCAGGGCTTTGTGTGTAAAGTTTGGACACACCTGCACCGGGGTCAAAATCTACAGTGTCACTAAACAGGCCTGCTATATAAACATTACCTGAAGCGTCTGTAGTTACCGAGCCTCCTTTATCGTTATAGTTACCACCAATTGTCCTTACCCAAAGCAGGTTTCCTGCAGCATCCAGTTTTTGTATATAGATATCGTTATCGCCTTTAGCTATCATATTGGTTACACCGCTACCGGGGTCGAAATCTACAGTGCCTGTAAAATAACCTACAGTTATTACGTTGCCCGATGCATCGCTACTTATTTCAACAGGGACATCATCACCTGCCGCGCTTCCGATTGCCGTAACCCATTGGAAAGATTGTGAAAAGCAAGGTTGTAAAACAAACAGCATTGCTATAATAAGAAGATTGTATTTCTTCATAGGGTGTTATTTATGAGTTCAATGAATGTTAAAATTATTTAAAAACAGGCAGTGTTGCAGGTTAAATTAATTGTCATGCAGATGTAAACAAACATTTTAAGCCTTTTTTAACGCCACTGACCAAACGGTTTGGCACGGTTTTACGTTTATACTATTAAAGCACACGATTATGAAAAAGAGAACCGCAGTTTATTTCCAAAAGACAAAAGCAATGAAAGTATTGAGCCATGTAACAGAAGTGGACTTAGGCACTTTCCTGAATGCAACTTTTCAACTGGCCAAAAGCAATGTTGTAAAACGCCATATACAGATAGCGTTGAATAATTTCAACACTGCTGCATAAGGGCTATGCTTTTTTCAAATGCATTTCTGATTTTATCAACCTGCTGATGCGGTACATCAGCCACATGGTTACGAGCGTCAGGCCCGAAACTACGATTCCCAGTGTATTATAATGCTCAAGCGGACTTGTTTTAGTTTGTTGTACAATTATCAAGCCGCTCAGCCAGGCACCGATACCTCCCGATATTTGCTGCAGCGAAGAGCTGATACTCATGAACGCGCCGCGGTCCTGCATCTGCGGCAGCGAAGTGTTTAGCGCCATAGCCGGTATCATACGCCCCATAATACCAACCATAAACAGGATATTCAGCGCGATAACCAACGCAAAAGGCACGGGTGTAAGATTGGTATATATCAATACCATCACTATCATCCATACAGATGCTGCAAAGAATATTTTGTACTTGTCTATTTTATCGCTGAGCTTACCCACAATAGGCATAATGATAAGCGTACTGATACCCGCTGCCATAAACAGCATAGGCAACTGGTGTGGTGTTATCTTCAGGTTGTTGACCGCAAAGGCACTGCCCCAGGGCATCATCATAAAACCACCGATAGCCAGTATGGCCATAGCCGTAAAGCCTATACGGTAATGTTTGTTTTTTACCGTATGCCATAAGTGCAACAAAGGATTTTTATCGTTTTGGTGTTTCAGGTGTTCAGTAATCGGCTGCATTTTTATCACTATCATCAGCCATACCATAGTGGCAAGCCCTACTATCATCAGGAAGGGTGCCTGCCAATGCCATATATTAGCCAGGTACAGGCTTATAGGAATACCCAATACCTGCGCCACACCAAAGCCCATTTGCATAATGCCCATTACACGCCCGCGCTCCTGTATAGGATAGAGGTCGGCAACGATAGCCATAGATATAGAACCGATAACACCGCCGAATATACCCGTAACAATACGGGCTGCAACCAGCATGGTATAAGTATGTGCCACCCCGCACCATAGTGTGCCTAATATAAAACCGATATAGAAGAACAGCAGTAGTTTTTTACGGTCGTACTTATCTGCAAAACCCGCGGCAAGTATACCCGATATACCCGCGCTGAATGCATAGCTGGATACTGCGGTACCAAACTGTGAGGTACTGAGGTTCATGGATTTCATCAGCACATCTCCCAACGGGCTCATCACCATGAAGTCGAGCACAACGGTAAACTGTGTAAGTGCAAGTGCAGTCATGACAAACTTCTGGTACCCGGTAAACTGGTATTTTTCTTTGGGGGCGATGGTGTTAGTGGCTGACATATAATGTGTTAGTTAGAGTGCAATACGGGTGCAAAGGTAATGGATTATATAAACCAGCCATGCTGTTTACCGATAGGATAATGCTCTTTACCTATTTATTGGCAGCCCTTGGCATGGTTTTTAGACCTTAATGACTGACAGCCGTTTACAAATGCTATTACGCTTACATATTGTTTAACCATTAAAACCACCTTTTTATGAAAAAGCTAAGATTTGTAATCGCAATAAGCCTTACGGTATTACTTGCATCTTGTGCGGGTAACGACCCCGACAATCATGGTGTAAGCACACCGATAGACAGTGTAACATTAAATGGTACGGCACCCGTAGAGTATGGCCCTAAAGACCCCAACGAAGCCAATCGCCCGTTAGACCCCGATACCAGGGACACCGGTATGAAAGCCAATACCATGAACCACGACGACAGTGTGCGCGAAGGACTGAAAACGAAATAGTGTGTTTATATAGATAAGAGGAGAAAAAGAGCGGGGATTTGTCTTCGCTCTTTTGTTATAAAAATAAAGGCCACCCACAGGCAGCCTTTATTTTGGTATTCAACAACCGTTATGCTTCTTCTTCTTCTTCGTCTTCCTGTGCAGCTGCGTAGTTAACGCTGTTCTCTGCTATATCAGTAAGTGTTTCATCAGCCGTTTTTTCTTCGTCCAGTGTTTGTCCCAATATCTCCTTCACCTCATCCAGCCCCAGTGTATTAGCCAGTTGTGCAAGGCAGCCGTATGTGGCTATCTCGTAGTGTTCTACTTTTTGCGATGCCATGATGATACCTACATCGCGTGTGGCGCTGCCGTCTTCGGTATCTTCTATCACGCCCTTGCCTTCTTCTACAAGGCCTGCCATAGCATCACATTTTTTGGCCTGTGGTTTTTTGTCCAGCAATTCAAAAACCTGCTCAAGGCGTTCCACATGTGTCTTGGTTTCTTCAAGATGTTCGCCAATGGCATTAGCCAGCTCAGGTGATGTTGCGGCTTTCTTCATTTTTGGCAATGCTTTCACCAGGTGTTTCTCGGCCCAGTAAATGTCTTTCAGTTCGTCGATAAAAAATTCCAACAGCGCGGGTTCCATGTTCTCTTTGTTTGTAGCCTTTTGAGGCGCTGCTTTCTTCTTCGTTGCTTTTTTCGTTGCCGGCATAAAAAATATGTTTAGCATGATGTATAACAATACCATGCCGCAAATATTTTAGTAGTGTTATTGCGAGAGAGGAAGCAATTCCGAGATATTAAATAATCAATAATACAAATTTGCATAAATTAATACAAATAACGTATATTTGCTATGATAAAATATTATAAACCTGGCCGGCCCTAATCAACCGGTCAGCAAATCAACCAACACCACCATGAACCTTAAACAACATGCATTTGTTACGGAATACCTCCGTTTCGGGTGCGCGCAGACTGCGTACCGCAATGCATACAAATGTTATCAATCACCCGCCCGAAGCATAGAATCTGCGGGCAACAGGTTGCTCAAAAATCCCGAAGTGGCGCAAGCCATTCACAATGCCCAGAGCCGTATCCGCAGCGAAGTGGAACAGGAACTGAAAGAGCAGTTAAAATATGAACTGCTCACCCTGCAGCGCAAACGAGAAATATTGTCAATGATAGCACAGGGAGATATTTATATAGAGCAGAATTATAAAGGCAAAGATTGCCGCACCTGTACACAATTGGTAAAACCCACTATCAATCAAATGCTCAAAGCCATAGACCTCGACAGCAAACTGGCAGGGCATTATGCCACCAAAAAGCAACAAACGGTTGTGCATACTGCCCCCGTTAAACAAAAGGAAGAAGTTGAGATTGTTGCAGAGCAGACGAATACCGATATTTCGCAACAAAACACAACAATTACGACTCCTGTTAAGGATGCAGCAAAGTCTATAACCCATGCCGGGCTTCGTAAATTATTGTCAACACCTGTTAAGCAACCCGTCATGTCCGAACATGCAAAAGAAATATTAATTGAATAATTGCAACAAAACACAACAATGCAGTAGTAATTAATTCGCTGGCATTGTTTTTCTTTACATTAGATAAAATATTGAAACTATGCTGTGGAAAGGCAGAAGAGAAAGCAGTAATATAGAAGACGCTCGTGGTGGTGGCGGCGGAAACGGTGGTAAAGTAATAGGTGGCGGTATTGGCGCGCTGGTAATAGCCCTTATCGTGTACCTGATGGGTGGCGACCCCTCGCAGGTAATGCAAAGCAGTACTATGCCGGGGGCACAACAAGAGCAGTCGCAACCGTATGCAGAAACCGAGCAGGAAAAAGAAGCACGCAAATTTGTTGGCGTAGTACTGGCAGAAACGGAAGATGTCTGGATAAAGCTTTTTGCAGAGGCGGGAGATAATTATCAAACACCAAAACTCAAATTATTCAGCGGGCAGATAGAGTCAGCCTGTGGTGTAGCGGGTGCATCAAGCGGCCCGTTCTATTGTCCTGCCGATAATAAAGTATATATAGACCTCTCGTTTTATGACGAACTGAGAAGCAGGTTCAAAGCCCCCGGCGATTTTGCAATGGCATATGTCATAGCACACGAGGTAGGGCACCATGTACAAAACCAAATGGGCATATCTGCCAAAGTGCAGGCCATGCGCAGCAGGCTCAGTGAAAAAGATTATAACAGGCTATCTGTAAAACTGGAATTGCAGGCCGATTTCTTTGCGGGTGTATGGGCGCACTATACACAGCAAAAAGGCATAGTGGAAGAGGGAGATATAGAAGAAGCCCTGGGCGCAGCCAATGCGGTGGGCGATGACAGGCTGCAAAGAGAATCGAATCACGAAGTAGTACCCGATGCCTTTACACATGGCACATCTGCACAACGTATGTATTGGTTTAAGAAAGGATACGAAACAGGTGATATCAAACAGGGAGATACATTCAACTCGGCAGAATAAGTTTTACATTTGAACCCTACATGAGAATCCTCGGAATTTCCTGCTTTTATCATGATGCCGCCGCAGCTCTAATAGTTGATGGTGCTATAGTGGCTGCCGCGCAGGAAGAGCGTTTCACCCGTATCAAACACGATGAACGTTTCCCCGTACATGCGGTGCGCTATTGTTTGCAGGAGGCAGGGTTAGAGATGAATGATATAGATTATGTAGCCTTCTACGATAAACCATTACTGAAGTTTGAAAGGCTGCTCGAAACCTATTATGCATTCTCGCCCAAAGGCTGGTTATCGTTTATGCGTGCCATGCCCGTATGGATAAAAGAAAAGGTATTTCTGAAAGACAATGTGCGTAAGGGTTTGAAAGAAGCAGACGAAAGCTGCAACGGCAAACAGGTACTTCTTTTCCCCGAACATCATCTCTCACACTCGGCAAGTGCGTTCTATCCGTCGCCGTATAATGATGCCGCGATACTCACCATTGATGGTGTGGGCGAATGGTGTACTACTTCCATCAGCAAAGGAGAAGGCAATACTATAACGGTACTCAAAGAATTGCATTTTCCGCATTCGGTGGGTTTGCTCTATTCTGCATTCACTTACTTCCTGGGCTTTAAAGTCAACTCGGGAGAATACAAACTGATGGGGCTTGCACCTTACGGCAATCCGCAGGATAAACAGGTAGCAGACTTTAAGAAAATCATACTCGATAATATTTGTACGGTGTATGATGACGGTTCAATATTCCTGAATCAAAACTACTTTACCTATGCTACCGCGTTGCGTATGGTAGATGATAGTAAATGGGAAAAGCTATTCGGCTTCAAACGCAAGACGGAAGAAGAATCATTAGAACAACACCATTGCAATCTCGGTTTAGCCATTCAGCAAATAACGGAAGACATAGTACTGAAACTGGCAAAGACAGCTAAACAATTAACGGGTAGTTATAACCTTTGCATGGCAGGTGGTGTGGCATTGAACTGTGTGGCTAATGGTAAACTGGCAGAAGCAAATTTGTTTAAGAACATCTACATACAACCCGCTGCGGGTGACGCAGGTGGCGCTGTGGGTGCGGCTTTGGCGGCATGGCATATACATGCGGAACAACCACGTAATAATATAGGTACAGATGCCATGCACGCATCTTACTTAGGTATTGAGTACACTGATAAAGAGATTGTAAAGACAATCAATAAATACAATGCGGAAGCCGAGCATATAGAAGATGCGGTATTGCTGACGGATACCATTGCAAAAGAAATAGCGAGTGGTAAAGTGGTGGGATGGTTCCAGGGCAGAATGGAATTCGGGCCGAGAGCATTGGGGCATCGCAGCATTCTCGCAGACCCTCGCAATCCTGAAATGCAGAAGAAGCTGAACATCAAGATAAAGTTCAGGGAAGGATTCCGTCCTTTCGCACCTATCATGTTGCAGGAAGAAGCAGAACGATTATTTGGCTTGCAGCATGCATCACCTTATATGTTGTTTGTGCACCCTATAAAAGAACAATACCGTAAGCAACTGCCTGCTAACTATAATGGTTTATCGTTGATGGATAAGCTTTATGTGCAGCGCAGCGAATTACCTGCCATCACCCATATAGACTTCAGCGCAAGGATACAAACCGTAGCAGAAGACGCTAATCCCGTGATGTATCAACTGCTACATGCATTCAAAAAGCAAGCGGGATATGGAGTGCTTATCAATACGTCTTTCAACGTGCGTGGTGAACCGATAGTCTGCAGTCCTGACGATGCATATCGTTGTTTTATGCAAACGGATATGGATATGCTGGTGATGGGCAATTTTGTTTTCTATAAAGAACAGCAACCCGAACAGGATAAAACTAAATGGCAACGGGAGTTTAAAGGAGATTAACATGAAAAAGGTAATAATGGGGCTTATTGTTTCATTAATCATAGCAGGGTGCGGCACGTCAGTAGAATTTCGCCGAGTTGTTTCTAACTACTATTTAATCGCTACAGATGATTTGGAACAATTATCATTATGCCAGCAATATTCTTCAAATAGTTCATCCTATCCAGCAATCATTACAGAAACAGTTTTTGCCGTAGGATACAATACACACTATATAATAGCTAAACAACATCCTAATGAACATGGAGAAGCACTAAATAAAAACATAACTAACTATTATATTCTACCTTTAGACACACCAATAAATTCGGGTACGTTGAAGCCTTTAATAGGCCCGCTTGATTCAGCAACATTTGATATAAAAAGAAATGAATTAGGTATTAAGGATATAAAGTTTACAGTTGTTTATAAAGAATTAGAATAACAGAAACCCTATTTTTGACTCTATGGAATTTTTAAAAGATTTATGGCTATTCTTAAAAGAGCGTAAAAAATGGTGGCTGACACCCATCATCATTGCGTTGTTACTTATAGCCTTATTGATAATAGCTGCTAATACCGGGCTTGCGCCATTTATATATACCTTATTCTGATGAAGGAACAACTGAAAATAAAAGAGAGCCTGCTCGCCATTGTACTGGTGGGTATACTCCTGTATTTTCTTACCCATAAGCAGCCGATTCTATACGTGGTTTTCACTATTGGTATACTGGGGCTGGCATCTAAGGGCTTTGCCGCACTGGTTCATAAATACTTTGGTTGGCTTACAGGCATTATAGGAAAGTTTAATAACATAGTGCTTTTGAGCCTTATATATTGGGTAGTGCTCACCCCGGTGGCTTTTTTCATGAAGAAAAAAACGGGTGTGGTGCTTAAAAAGCCCGTTGGCAGCAATTTTATGGAGCGCAGCCATCTTTTTTCAAAAAACGACCTGAATAATCCGTGGTAACCATTAATTTTGCAGCTCATGAGTGCGGCGTCTTCAATTCTCCACAACGAGTCAATCCCGGGTAATAAGAAAAAGATAATTGTATTAGGTTCAGGCCCCAACCGTATTGGACAGGGTATTGAATTTGATTATTGTTGTACACACGGCCTGCTGGCCATTAAAGATTGCGGTTATGAAGCCATTATGGTGAACTGCAATCCTGAAACGGTGTCAACTGACTTTGATATAGCAGACAAGCTTTATTTCGAACCGGTTTACTGGGAACATCTCTGGGAGATCATTGAACACGAAAAGCCTGATGGCGTTATCGTTCAGCTTGGCGGACAAACTGCCCTGAAGCTGGCAAAGAAACTGCATGAGAAAGGCGTTAAGATAGTAGGCACTTCATATGACAATATGGATATTGCCGAAGACCGCGGCCGTTTCAGCGATTTGCTGAAAGAACTGAATATCCCTTATCCTAATTACGGTACCGCCTATACTACAGACGAAGCTATAGAAGTGGCTAAGGAAGTAGGTTATCCTGTTCTCGTTCGTCCTTCTTATGTATTGGGCGGACAAAGGATGCGTATCGTTATCAATGATGACGAACTGGAAAAAGGTGTGGTGAGCTTATTGAAACACCTGCCGGGTAATAAAATACTGATTGACCATTTCCTTGACCGTTGCCAGGAAGCGGAAGTGGATGCGATATGTGATGGTGAAGATGTACATATCATGGGCATCATGGAGCATATAGAACCTGCGGGCATCCATAGCGGTGACAGCCATGCATTGTTACCATGCTTCAACCTCGGCCCGCTGATAGTGGATGAGATGGCTGATATAGCCAAGAAGATAGCACTGAAACTGAATGTAAAAGGGCTTATCAATATACAGTTTGCCATTAAAGAAGGTAAGGTATATGTGATAGAAGCCAACCCTCGTGCAAGCCGTACCACACCATTCATTGCAAAAGCATACGGTATCCCTTACCTGAACATTGCTACTAAAGTAATGATGGGCGAAAAGAAACTGAAGGACTTTAAGATGGAGAAAAACCTGCAGGGTTATGCCGTTAAAGAACCTGTGTTCAGCTTCAACAAATTCCCGAATGTAAATAAAGAACTGGGCCCCGAGATGAAGAGTACCGGTGAAGCCATCCGCTTTATCAAAGACCTGAAAGACCCGTGGTTCCGCCAGTTATATAAAGAACGCAGTATGCACCTGAGTAAGTAATTACCGGGTTTTGCCATACTCTTTGCTTTCTTTACCTTAGACTCCCTGCAATGCAAAAGGACTTTCATACACTGAAGAAGGCGTCTTATGTATCGGTAGCAGCAATGGCTGTATTACTGGTTGGTGCTTTTGTGTATTACAAAGAGCGTATCCTTTTTCTCGATGCATCTTATGTACTGTTCCGCATAGTTACAGAGCACCGGTTTGTTATACAGGAGAATCGTTTCGGTTCGTTCATCACGCAGGCTGTACCGCTATTAGGCGGCAAATGGCATTTGTCTATGAAGACAATAATGATGGCATACTCTGCCAGCTTCAATGTCTTTTACCTGGCAGTTATCGGCATACTGGCATTCAGGCTCAGGCAATATGCACTAGCCATACTCATGAGCTTCTATTACCTGCTGTATGCAAGTGATGCATTCTACTGGACAAATAATGAAGTGCACCAGGGTATTGCATGGATGTTCCTGATGTTTGGCTTTGCATTGCACGGTTCAAAGCAAGGATGGAATACCATATTGCAGGTATTGGTTTTCATGGTACTTGGTTTTCTTGCCGTATCGAGCCATGTGCTGGTGGTAATGCCTGTACTCTTTTTATGGTGTTATATATTATCTGATAAAAACCTTTGCACGTTTTCGGTGCGCGATGCCATTATCTTTTCTATACTGGTAGTGGGCTTTGTAGCGGCCAAGTATTATTTCAGCACCACACAGCCGTACGATAGCGAGAAGCTCAAAGCCACATCAAACTTTACATGGAAGTACCTGCGCAAGGAAGTGGTGGGTACATTCGGTATAGATTTCATCAAGCAAAATATACGTGTGTATTGGTTAGTACCCGTTACGTTTATAGCAGGTATATATAGCCTGCTGAAGGATAGAAAGTATTGGCTTATTATAATGACTACAGGTGCATGTGTTTGCTACTATATAGTAATGTGCCTTACCTTCTCTAACACGCATTATATGCACCGCTTTCATATAGAGAGCGAGTGGATGGGGTTGGGTATTATTGCTGCTGCTCCTTTTGTTTTCAACCTCTTGCCCAAACTGCAGGCAAAGCATGTAGCGCTTATCGTAGCAGCCATATGTATCGTAAGGCTTGGGTTTATTGCAAGCTCACCATCTTATTTTGTAAAGCATGCAAAGTTTACCAGAGAAGTGCTGGCAAAGATGAAGGAGAAGAACATTACGAAGCTGGCATTGTACGATAGCAAACTGGTAAGAAGCAAGCTGGAACAGCCATGGGCGCTACCTGAAGAAAGTGCGATACTATCCGCTTCGGATAAAGACAACCCTACACGCACGGTTATCGTTATGTATGCAGGGCTTGATGTAAGTTGTATAAAAACACCGAATATGTTTTTGGGTTGCTTTCATAATTACAAGCCCCATGAAATGAACCGCAGTTATTTCAATATAGATACCACTGCGCCATATCAAATAATGACCTACACTGAATTGATTAAATAATGAACTGGAAGACCAAAACATTTAGTGAACTGAATAATTACGAGCTGTACGAAATACTAAAGCTGCGCAGCAAGGTATTTGTGGTAGAGCAGAATTGTGTGTTCCTTGATATGGATGATAAAGACCAAAAGAGCCTGCACGTTATGGGTTTTGAAAATGACGTATTAATGGCATACAGCAGGCTTGTACCGGCAGGCGTATCGTATAAAGAAGTAGCGATAGGCAGGGTGGTTACAGACCCTGAATATCGCAGGAAGAATGCAGGCAGGGAACTGATGGCTTTATCTATTGATAAACTCTACGAGGCATTTGGCAAACAGGAAATACGCATAGGTGCACAATGCTACCTTAGGGATTTTTACGAGAGCTTCGGATTTGCTAAGGACGGTGAAGAATACCTGGAAGACGGTATACCGCATATAGAAATGATATTGTAATGAAGAGGGTGTAAAAGACTTACCTTTGCCAGAGAATAAACAGGTATGAAAAGAGTCGCATTATACATTACCGTTGCTTTGATATTTGCAGCATGTAACAACAGCACCGAAAATAAAACTGAACAATCTACAGCTACTGCTGCGGAAGAAACTGCAAAGCCAATTGCCGGTGCTACAATAGACCCCATTTGTGAGATGGAAAAAGACAGCACATGGGTTGATTATACGGTATATAATAATGATACGGTTTGGTTTTGCAGCGAGGTGTGTAAAGGGGCTTTTTTGAAGAATCCTGACAAATACGCACCCAAGCTGAAATAATTTACATCGGGGGGCAGCATGTCTCTCGTTTCTTTATGCTCAGGGCGCGGCTTTTTGCCTAACTTTGCCGCGTTTAAAATTATTATCATGGTAAAAGAAAAAAGTCCGCAGGACACCTATGTGGTGATGTCGGAATTAGTACTGCCCAATGATACCAATACACTGGGCAACCTGATGGGGGGAAGATTAATGCACTGGATGGATATAGCCGCGGCCATAGCTGCGCAAAAACATTGCAACTGTCCTGTAGTTACGGCAAGTGTGGACAATGTATCTTTCAACAACCCTATAAAACTCGGCAACCTGCTGACCATAGAAGCAAAGCTTACACGTTCTTTTAATACATCAATGGAAATTTATTTGCAGGTATGGGGCGAAGACCTTTCGGCACAATATAAATACCTGACCAATGAAGCGTATCTTACCTTCGTAGCGCTGGACCCTAACGGGCGTCCGCGCAAAGTGCCGGCTGTAAAACCACAGACTGAAATAGAACAGAAGATGTATGATGGCGCATTGCGCAGAAGGCAATTACGTTTGGTACTGGGCGGCAGGATGAAAGCAGAAGAAGCAGGCGAATTACGTGCGCTGTTTATTAAAGATTAAAATACGGGAATACAAAGATGACATTAGATAGAACTACACCACCGGCCATACATGATGCTATAGAGTTTGATTATGTATTGCCTGCCATCAACAATCATCAATTGAGTAATGGCATTCCATTGCACTGGCTGAATGCCGGTGTACAGGATGTGGTGGAAATTGACTGGGTATTTCCGGCGGGGTTATGGTACGAAGAGAAAGAAGCGGTGTCGCAGGCTGTGGCAGGATTGATGAAGAACGGTACCAGTACACGCAAGGCACAGGAGATACATGAAGCTTTGGAATTTTACGGTGCAAGCCTGAAAGTGAACCCGGGTAACGATTACAGCACACTTACGCTGCATAGCCTTACCAAACATCTGCCGCAAATATTACCGGTTGTGTTTGATGTAATGACAGATGCTATCTTCCCGCAATCAGAAATAGATATACATACGCAGAATGCTATACAGCGCTTGTCTGTAAACATGCGCCAATGCGATTTTGTTGCTAACCAGAAAATTGATGCAGTACTGTTCGGTGAAAGACACCCTTACGGCAGATACACACAGAAAGAAAAAATAGAAGCCTTAACAAGAGAAGACCTGCTTAGCTTTTATAAGAACCACTTCGACTTATCGGGGGTAAGGATATTTATGGCAGGCAATATCGGTGATGCGGAAGTAAAATGCCTGGAAGAAATATTCGGCAAAGTGAAGCTGACGGTAACAGAAACAGAGCCCCGTGTATTTGGTGGCAGGAGCACTGCAGATAAAAAACAGAACATCATAAACGATACAGAAGGTGTGCAGGGGGCGATACGCATAGGGCGCAAATTCCCAAACCGCCATCATGCAGATTTCTCGCCAATGGTTGTACTTAATACTTTGTATGGTGGCTACTTCGGTTCCAGGCTGATGAGTAATATACGCGAGGAGAAAGGCTATACCTACGGTATCTACAGTTCCTTATCTCCTTACAGGCATGACGGCTCTTTTACCATACATACAGAAGTAGGGCGCGATGTAATAGAACCTGCTGTAAAGGAGATATATAAAGAGATGGAGATATTGTGTAATGAGCTTGCTGATGATGAAGAATTGTTGCTGGTAAAGAACTACCTGCTGGGCAATCTTCTCGGCGACCTTGACGGGCCATTCTCTATACTGCAACGCTGGCGCACGCTGATATTGAATGATATGACCATTGAGCATTTCAACCGTAATATCAATATCTATAAAACCATTACTGCAAAAGATTTGCAGGCACTGGCACAGAAGTATTTTACAGTAGATGATTATTACGAAGTGGTTGTGGTGTAATTAAGGCGCTAACTTGATAGGCGTATTGCTTTGCTTAAATGAAACTTGTTTAACGAGGGCACTTAAATATTCCGTAAGGTCATTATAAACTTGAGGAATACTCGATTTCATTCCCTCGCTAACAATGTATTTGTCATTATAGTAAAAAGCTAATACAGCTTCGTCTGCATCGTTGCCAACCCCTAAATCAGAAGGGAAAGCGTCTAAATTTTTCGTATTCAAAACATTTATTAGTATGCCTAATTGCTGTGAATTCAGTTTGGCGTATTTTGGAAATTCTAAGTTTGATGTATCTGCGTGATTACATTTTCTATGTACATAAAATATCAAGCCTGTTGAATCAATTTGTATTTTATCAGTTATACCTGCATTATACTCGTGAATTTCATAGTATAGTTTTTTAAAAGTAAGTGGTTTAGATAAATTCGTTTTAGCATAGAATAAGCTATCAATATATATCTTGGACTTATCACAACAATATGGAGTATTATTTTGTTCGCCTCGTTGTTCAACGCGTTCTAATATTAGGGTATCATTTGTAAGCTTGATTATTTTATGCGCGTTATTTTGTACATGATGAACATCATTTGATAAATAGCGTAAAGGGAAACTGATTGTATCATTTGAATATATATATCCGCAACCAAAACAGTCCCAGCGCCAACTTTTGTATTGTACAATTTCTTTTGACTTTATGTCTAGATACTCGTTGTCTTCACCAATCCATACTTTATGAATAGTGACCTGAGCACAGGAAACAGTAGATGCCAATAGGAATATTAGTATGTATAAACAATACCTCAGCATAAAGTGAATATATAATTTACTAAGGACTTAATGTTAAGTTTTTAAGGAGCCAATCTTACAGGTTCGTACAATTGTTTGAAGGCAGTCGTTTTGATGATTGACTTTATATACTCAACAAGGCTGCGATGTACATAAGGTATATTTCGTGTTGCACCTCTGCCTGTTACAACCTTGTTGTTATAATAAAAACCAAAGAACACCATATCTATACTGTTGCCCGTACCAAACTGCGCGGGGAAGCTATCAAGTTCACTTGTCTTTAATAGTTGTACAAGGGCTTTTAATTGCACCGGCGTTAGCTGCCCGAGTTTCGGGTATTCAAGATTGCTGCTATCTCCCGGCGGATGATTGCCCTGCGAATAGTACACTTTGCCCGTTGAATCTACCTGTAGTTTTGTGATGATACCCGAATACCATTCCTTCATTTCGTAATACAGTTTTTGAAAACGGAATGGAGCATTATTCTTTTTAAACACCGAAGCACTGTCCCTGAACACCATCTGCTTTTTATTGGCGAAGATCGTTTCGTGTGGCCTGCCTTCATTATGTATTACCTGTAGTTCAAGTGTGTTATTGGTAAGTGATACTATATTATACGCATTACTGTCTGTATGCGCCATGGTTATGCCACCCGTGCGGTATGCTATCGGGAAACGTATCGTGTCGCCTGTATAACGGTAGGCTATCATTGTAAGCGGGCCTGGGGCATCGTATTTCGCCGTATCGTTTTTACCCAGGTCAAGATATTCATGGTGTTCGCCTATCCATACTTTATGGATATTGACCTGTGCCAATGAGCTGAACGATAGTAATATCAAGGCTATGAAAACCGGGTATTTCATTGTGTTAAATATATTGCTTTATATGCCATTATTGTACAGTAGCCGACATTCGGGTAATATTATATTACCGACCTTTACAGAAGATTAACAAATCTGTTAAGCTTTGCGCTTCGTTTATTAATCAGTTACTAATAATGTAAATTGCTATGAAGTATTTAAGTCTCTTATTCACTGTTTGCGCTATGCTGGCCTTCAGCAGTTGCAGCAACGCACAAAAAACAAAGGCTATGAACGACGAACATAAAAACAACCCGTACTACTCGCGTACAGACACAAAGAAGCTGAACGTAAGCAATGCCGAATGGAAGAAGATATTGCCCGATGAAGTATATGCCATAGGCCGTGAAGCCAATACGGAATATGCATTTACAGGCAAATACTGGAAGACCGCGGACAAGGGTACTTACTACTGCGCGGTATGCGGTAACCCTTTATTCAAATCAGATTCAAAATTTGCGAGCAGTTGCGGATGGCCGAGTTTCTATGAAACGATACAACCTAAGAGTGTAAACTATATAGAAGACAGGTCGCACGGAATGGTGCGTACAGAAGTTACCTGCGGCAGGTGCGATTCTCACCTCGGGCATATATTTGATGATGGCCCGCCGCCAACACATAAACGCTTTTGTATGAACTCGGCTGTACTTGAATTTGAGCCTGAGGAGGGTAAGTAATTAGCAGGTTTATTAACCTCGTACTTTATTGCGGGGAATATTGCAACTATACAAATGGCTTTAGCCTTTAGTTATTGGTATGGGATGTCCCATAGGGACAAAAGCTTTGTAGAAATTCGTATTCGTTATTTATTGCGCCGTAGGTGCAAAACGTATTCAGGTGTAGCCTCTACGAGGCATAAATAAGGGTTGTGTTATAATAGCTACAAAGCTTTAGCTCCTATGGAGCATTGCTGATAGCTTAGTTATAGCTGGAGTAGAACGTCAATACAAAAGAAACTGCTTTAGTCTTAACAAGTATTCATGGCTAAAGCCATTGTTCTTTTGTATTATTCCCAATGATAAATCATGGAGTTAATATGGATTGTAAATAACTTTTAAACGCTGTGTCTTAGCGTCTCTGCGGTTAAAACAAATCATTTCCCTTTAAAGACGTGCTTACGTTTTTCAAGGAATAATTCTTTGGCTCTTTTTGAAAAATGTTAAGCCTGTACTTGCATTTTCATTGTGATTGCTTGAGCCCAAATGATATGTACTATCAGAATATATACCTTCTACAGCATTAAAACAGCTACCATGATTTGCTTTGCTATAGGTATCCTTATTTTGCCTGATGACTATTTTCGATATGCGATATTTATAGGGTGTGTTAAGTAATATTATTTCGTAGCCCTGGTTTGCATAACCATATAAGGATATATCGCGGGTTGTATCACTTTTTATAATACCGTTAAAACTATCATCTGTATATGTATTGATAATTATAGTGTCTGTTTCGTCTTTACTAAACTCCGCAAATCCAACGGACAGGTAGCCATTTCTGCAGTGTATTGTTTTGCTGCACCCCGATAATAAGCAAACTAAGCATACAGGAAATAAAAAGTTTCTGAGCATATAGGTGGGTTTATGTGGTTAACGTCAATAACTATACCATAATCATTGCTCTTAAGTCATAGCTATGTAACTATTTCCCCTTGAACACCGGCTTACGTTTTTCAAGGAACGAATTAACGCCTTCGTTGAAATCTTCACTGGCACCGGCTTCTACCTGCAGATCTTTTTCCATATCCAGTTGTTGCACCAGTGTATTATTGAATGTCTCATTCAGCAAACGTTTGGTAAGCCCCAAACCTTTGGTAGGCATTTGAGATAAGGTGATGGCAACCTGTTTGCTTTCATCGGCAAATGTTTCATCGGCAAATGCCTTGTATGCCATACCCATTGCTACGGCATCATCAGCACCTACTTTATCGCCCAGCATCATGAGTGCTGAAGCGCGTTGCAGTCCTACTAAGCGGGGCAAAGTATATGTACCACCGCTATCGGGTATCAATGCTATTTTACTGAATGCCTGTATGAAGGATGCGCTCTTTGCTGCCAGTACTACATCACAAGCCAAAGCAATATTTGCACCTGCACCTGCTGCTACGCCATTTACGGCAGCTACTATCGGTTTCTCTATTTTACGCAACCGTAGTATGATGGGGTTATAATGTTCACGAACTATCTGCTCCAGCTCAGGGCCTTGAGGGTCCATCGCTTCTGCCAGATCCTGTCCTGCACAAAAAGCCTTACCTGTACCCGTGATATATATAGCGCGAATGGCCTCATCATTTTCACAATCATCCAAAGCCGACTGTAAAGCCATTGCCATTTCGCGGTTGAAGCTGTTGAATTTCTCAGGGCGGTTGAGGGTTATATAACCCACGCCGTTTTCTTTAGTAAACAGAATAGTTGCACTCATGTTGCGAAATTAAGATAATCTATGCTTTGGCAGGTGATGATTTGAATATCCTTTCCTTGAAATAAGTACCGATGCCTATAAGGCTGGTCGCATTCAAAGGCAGCTCAAGCAATACATGCAGGAAGCTCAGGAATATCAACCATTGCAGCCCCAGGTTATAGTCTGTAACATACAGGGCTATACTGGCTATCCATATAACGATAACGGCAGCAAACCTGATACGCGGCACATTATGCCATTGTATGATTTTGGTTTTTGAAAACCAGTTGAGATAATGGTAAGTATAAGCGAAGGCAATAAAACGCATCAGCACTATACCAGCGCTTGAATGGTAGATGATATTGTTCCATGCATCCATATTGTCTTGCAGCGGTACATGGTTGACGTTCATCAGCCATGCGATGTTTACCACCTTGAACATATTATACGCGTCCTGTGCATAAGCCGTAGGCGGATAAAAAGCGGTATCCGGGAACAGGAACATAAGTATGAACGGGCATAGAAGCAATGCGATAACTGCAGGTACTCCAAAGCGGCTCTTGCTTTTAATGGCGCCATACAGCATAAACAAACCTGTGAATACATATACATGCACCAATGTGGGCAGGAACACGGTAAAGAATAAAGCAAAATGTTTGGCCATCTGCGATGTGAATATGACCAGTATGATGCCGCCTATACGGTATATCTTATTCTTCACCGTTACAAATATGATAGAACACAAAACGGCTATGTACAGCATGTTGCCGTCGAAACCTCTGGGGAAGTCTATATCTAAATAATTATCAAAATGCTGAAAGGTGATGAGTATACCAATGACTATGAGTATGATGGCATCGTAGCGTTGTTTGGTATAATAGTTCTTATCGTGCAGCCATGATATTTCGGTGAGGTAATGCAGGGGCCCCAGTATGGCATACGAAAACAGGAACAACTCGAATGGCAGTACCATTGCCACAATGCATGATACAATCATGAGCCCTATATTAGTTACGTCCGTTTTTTCTTTCCAGCACAGTGGGATCCGAAGCTTGGAATTCACGTGACTTGAAGTCGCGGCC
>JADMIO011200126.1_pt1 | contig 55723 bp, 86 predicted proteins | sample 8958161 | NCBI WGS metagenome assembly JADMIO01 (sample SAMN16585339, study PRJNA669376) | soil metagenome | isolation source: Crop rotation soil | place: USA: Cullars Rotation, Alabama | collected 2011
GCCGCGACTTCAAGTCACGTGAATTCCAAGCTTCGGATCCCACTGTGCTGGAAAGGATCGAGCGGCGCGGCTTCCTGAATGAGCGTCTTGCTCTCGATGAAGATCTGCGCGTATTCGGCTTCCAGCGCGTCATGGAGCGGGGATTCAAACCGGAACTGGATGTCCTCGCCTCTCAGGCCCTTGGGTAAATCGTAGGGCGAGCCGAAAGCTCCGTTGCGCTGGAGAACCTGGAACGTGCGGTCGCAGAGCTGGCCGTTGTAGTCCTCTTCCATCGGCGCGAAGAGCGGCAGGGCGTTGCGGATGTACTCCTGAACCCGTTGACTGACTTCGTAGGCCGTCATCGCCGGCCCGCGCTGCGGCATGTTCAGCTTGTTGAGGAAGAACGCCTCCGCGATCATCACGCGGATGTCCTGGGCCATTTCCATCCCAAGGGGCATGCCGTGGCGGTCCTGCGTCAACGGGCGAAGGACTTCACCCAAACGCTCATCGTAGGAGTCGTCAACGTAGGTGATCCCGCCCGCGCTGATATCCACGTCCTCTCGGATCGCGTTCTTCACCGCGATCAACGGCGGATCGACGAACTTCTGCCCGGCCGTCAGTAGAGTAAACGTAACTTCCTGGATCAGCCGCGCATCGGGGAGAGCTGCGACAACCGCCGGAGAATGCGCGTACTGCGACTCGTAGCATTCCCAGCGCGGAATGATGTAGATGAGGTCTGGGCTACCCTCTTCCTCGATGACGTGCTCGTTGTCGAGATCCACGTAGATCGAGACGAACTGAGTGTTGCGCCGCTTGTCGCTTTGATAGGCGTCCGACGGCACAACGATGTGGCGGCAGTTGACCTCGGAGAACGGGTCCTTCTCGTCCCGCGTCTGAACGCTCTGGTGCAGCTTGTCCTTGCCGAAGTGCTGCACGAGCTGACGAACCGTGGGCTTCCAACGGCGCCAGACGGAATCGATCTGCCCCGCCTCGCTTTCCTTCCACACCACATCCCGGAGATGCCAGGAGCGGTACAGGAGGGTGTCGCGCAGCTTGTTGGTTTCGAGCGTGAGCACGCATTGGCCGAACGCCGCGTAGTCATGGTCGCCGCGTTTTGTGGCACGGGAGAACATCGTTGCGGTGTCGAACATCGCCCGGCGCATCGTGCCTTCGGCCCATTCGAGCCACTGGCGGTCTTCCTCGGCGATGTTGTTCTTCCGAACGCCGACGTGGAACCACACCTTGTTCGTCGGACGAAGCATGGACGAGAACGCATTGCCCAAGTCTCTCCGGGCAAGAACCGGATACGATGTCGTTAGATGCCCGGCGAAATCCGTCCCCAGCGGGCGCATCGTGGTGAAGTCGGCCCGTTCGGGATAGAAATGATCCGCGACCTCCTGCCAGAACGACATGAGGCCGGAGCGTTGAGAAAAAAGCTTTTCGCCCTGCTCCACCAAATCCTGGAGCGGTTTGGGAAACGCCACTCTCTAGGCCCCCAGCTTGTCGCTGTCGGCGGTCAGGATCGTGGACAACCTGCCGCCTTGGGCCACTAGTGAGGAACGCCGACGCGCCTGGGCTTTCTTCTCCGCCGCGTCACTCGGAACCGCAGCCGTAGTTGGCGCGGGTTCAGGGGCCGGCGTAGAGGCTGGAGCCGCGGCGGACGTGGATTTACTACCGCCACCCAGAATGCTCGTGACCGCGCCGAGAACGGGGATGTTCTTGCTCATGCTACCTCCCCCGCTTCGTGCGCTGGGTTATGACTCTTGGATTGCGACCTCGAATGTGTTCTTCCCAGCCGCCGGAGATGTGCGGCCCCTTGAGGCCCGCGTACCACGCCATGACGACGGCATCCGCACGGTCCGGTGAGTGACCGAGACGTTCGGCAACCTTCGTCTTGTCTTCAAGCTTGATGCCCTGCGGACCTGGTTCGAATGTCGGTGCCGTCAACTCTGCGACAAGTTTCGGATCGTTCGGCAACGCGATGGGAGAGCCGTTCGGCTGTCCGGGGTCTAGTGCCTCGCGGAATTTCCAATAAGCCGCGGACCTACGATTGAAAAACCCCAAGCGCCGATCTTTGGTGCGCTCGTCGGTTTTCTCCGCGCCTTTGTACGCAATCGCCTTGATCTTGTTTTCGTGCAACTTCTCGTAGATCGGGCCGCCGTAACCACCACCCATATCGACGATTACATCGGCTTCGTCTTGGCGGTAGGAAACAACGATACCCGCCGAGTAGGCGCCCATACGCTCGATCGGCAGTTCCTTCGCTGGGATCTCGGCGAGCGGCGCATACCAGCCGTCATGCCGCCAAGCAATGACCATCGGGTCTTTCCCGCCCCCGGATGCATCCACGCCCATGGCGCACATCGGGACGCCCTTGGGGGGCGAAGGAAGCCAGCGATTCTGTGCCGCATGAATCCATGCCGACGGGATGACCTGGTTGGCCGCGTCCTCTAGCCCGGCCTCGAAATCTCCGTAAAGCAGTTGCGAGCGAAGCGGCTCCGGAAGCGATTGGAGTTGAGCTCGATACTCCGGCGTATTCCGGTACGGGTTGTCCTCCAGACTTGCGGGCATGAAGGTGTAGGACTGCGCCGTGTAGGTCTCACCGCCGATGACGTGCTCGCCGGGTTCGTCCACCCAAACGATCTGAATTTCTTCGTTGCGATAGATTCGAACGGCCCAACGCAACTCGCCGGGAGTCGCCGGTTTGGCGAAGCCCGCATCGAGCCACGGCGCGAACCATTTCTTGAGCCAAATACCATCGGAGCTGCGCGGCGGGTTGGAGCCGATGATGATGCGTGTCCGTTGCCCCGGAGGAGCTCGCAGCCACGCGATGATCTGCGCGACTTGTAGTTCCAGAAATTCGCCGCCCTCGTCGAACGCCATGTAGTCGCGCTCGCGACCGGCGTGGGATATCCAGTCGTCCGCCTGCTTCATGCCGGCAAGCTTGAGCGACTTGCCGTCGGGCCACGTCCACTCCAGATCTTGGCCGTTGAAGCTGGCGCCCTGGCCTATGAGGCCCTTGCCGTCCTTCTCCAACCCGTCCGTTTGCGTTCGCTCACGACGGAAGATGATGCCGTTGCGGGCCTCGTTGATACCCCAGCCCAGTTCGAGGAAGCTCTTTCCGCCGCCCGCCTGCCCCCCGTACAGAAGGATGTCCGCCTTGGAGCAATAGGCATCCATCTGCGGGCCTTCGAGCGGCAGCATCTTCATGTGCGCCGTCGCGGCGTTTACTTCTTTCTCCAGCTCTTTTCGAGCATCTGATGGTAGTTCACCGAGGCGCTTGATCAGGTCGTCGAGTAACGACGCCAAGCGTCAGCCGGGCCGATCCGGATCGTGCATGTTGTAGACGTACTGGCGGCGCCAATACTCCGTGGAGGCGATTTCGCCGCGGAGATGATTCAGCGTTGCAATCGAGCGGATCAGGTCGCTGTTGCGCTGGCCGTACTCACCTTCGATCTTGGCAATCGCATCCGCCGCGATGTTGTGTTCACGCATGGCGAGAATGCGGCCCTCAAGACGATACACCGCGGCTCGGACGCCTTCGGTCTCCGCCTCGACGCCGGCAAGCATTTGACTCGCGTATTTCTGCTTGCGCTCCATGTGCAGGGCTTGAGTGGTCTCGTACCTGTCGGGATACGCCCGTGGCTCACGAAGCAGCCCACAGCCGGTTGGAAGGTGGAAACGAACACCCACCAGCCGCCCCAGATCCATGAAGTACCGGCAGCCGAAATACTGCGCGATGTACTCCTCACCGGATTCGAGATCGATGCCCCAGAGGCCGATATCGGTTGCGCCCTCCTCCAGCGCCTGGGCGATCAGCCACGAGATCGAGGACGAGAACCAGGTGCGGCCGTATTTCTCTTCGAGCTTCTGTCGATCAACAACGCGGTTTGAGGACCAATCGCCGGGGATGTCCTTCGCGTAGTCCTCGTCGGACTTCTTATGCTCAGCCCTCCACCGCGCCATGAGCTGCGGCATCGGCGCGAGCGACCACACTTCACGGGTTTCTTTCGAAAGGTCCCCGAGGTAGCCCTTGAACTCCTCGGGCCACACATGATGAACCTCGAACAGGCGCTCCCAGTTGTGGGCGTCTTTCCCGCCGGGGCCGATCGTCCACCGCTGCCAGCCGGCCCCGTCTTGAACTGGGCCTTCCATTCGCGACGGTGTGGTGCCGAAGATCGCGATCTTCTTCTCGGGACGCGCCGGAGTTTCCCCCGGCGCCCCCGTGTCGCCATCATGCATGCATTAAGCCTGGATGACCGTGGAACCGTGGACGACGCCCCACTGCGTTGCCGACAAGCCGCGCAGGATGATCGCCTGCCCCGCGAGGTTGGCGTCGGTGAGCGTCAGGGTCGTGGAGCCCGCCGTGCCCGCCGCGATCTTCATGAACACCGTCGCAGTCGAGGTGCCGCCGAAAGTCAGCGCCGAGGCGGAGCTGACGATGAAGATTTCCTTCGACACGCCCAGGACGGGAGCCGCGACAAGGAACGTCGCCGCGGTCGCGGAGCTCTGGATGATCGACACACCGGAATTGGAGAGTGTCGCGCCGCCAGTCGAGGTCGTGGTCAGCGCCATGCCGTCGCCCCACATCTGGACGTAGGCAGAGCTGTCACGCGAGGCTAGACCGCCCGAAGAGGTGAAGCCGGCGATGCGGCCGTGAATGGAACGATAGCCGTCTATGGCCATGGTGAACTCCTATGCTTGATTGCTGATGTTGCTGGTGCGCGGCTTTGGAACACCGGCAACCGCAGCCGGATTCAGTCGTCGGCGTATTTGGCGATGAGCCAAATCATGGGAACTCCAAGAGCGATGCCGATGGTTGGAAGCAAAAACGGGATAGGGCCGATTGGTGTCTGGAACACGCCCGCCAGGAACATCGCTCCGAACGGGCCGTACACTGTGAGGGCGATTTCGCAGACGACAAACGACAGCAGCATGAACGCGATGCAAATCGCGGCCGCTTTCATTTCAGACTCCTAAGTGGTGGTTAGTTGAACGCGAGTTTGCGTTCGGTTTCGTCTCGATTGGACGTGTAAGCCTTCAGCCCGACTGTTCTCTCGCCGGGCCTGGGTTTCACATACGCATGAACTTCGGGCAGGTAGCCCATTCGGACTCCTGCGTTGACGAAGCGCCGCTGTAGATCCGTGTCGTTCACGCGGTCATGCCGCTTGCGATAACAATCCGGATTCCAGCGCATGAATCTCAGATAGCTACGCCACAACCATGTCTGCGTGCCGCCGACACGAACACCGTCTACGTTGTAGGGCTGGACGATATGAAGTGCGCCTTCTCGCTCCTCGATGTGCTGCGCCGACACGAATTCAAGATCGTTGGCTTGCGCGTGGCGCAGCGCCTTCTCGATGTGGTCCGGCGCCCAACTGTCGTCGTCGTCGATGCGCGCAATCCACAACCCAGTCACATGCGTGAGGGCCATATTCAGCGGCGCTACAGGACCGGCGAACCAATGATTCTCGGCAGTCGGCGGATAGGTGCGCTCGCGAGGCACATAGACACCGTAGATTTGATGCCCTGGCTTAGCTTCGCCGGACAGGGCGATGAGACCGCGACGGACGCGCCCGTAATGCCCGCCGTCTCCGTGCGCGGCGACGATGATCTCCAAGTTAGGATAAGTCTGCGCCAACACGCTGGGCAGACATCGTGATGTCAAAAGGTCCAGGCGTTCGTGCGTCGGTATCAGCACGCTCACCAACGGCCGCTGGTGAACCCTGTATCTCCACTCCTCACGACGGGCTACGTATTCAAGCCTCACACCCTCTTGGCTGTACCACGCAGATTTCGCAGCGCAGATCAGCCGGTTTTTGATGCTCACCCGTATTTCCGATCGATGACTTGTTGCATTCGATCCCGTCCAACCGGGTTCGCGCTATGCACCGTCGGTTTCTCCGCAGGCCAGATATCCGTCTCCTCCATCCAGCACAGGAGCGTGTAGCCGGTGCCGAAATGCTCGCAGTGAGGAGCTGATTTGCATTCGTACTTGACGTGCCATTCTTCGAAGTTCAACCCGTCAAAGCATGTCTCGCAGGCTCCGAGATCGTGATCGAGGCTGGCCTTCTGCACATTGCCCGTTTGCAGAAGCGCCTTCGCCTCATCGGCGGTTTTGACGTGGACCCAGCCCTCGGGTGCGGGACGAACATCGTCAAGCCAAAGATTCACGTGGCCTCTTGGTGACGTTCACTCGTTGTCTCTCAAGTCCCTCAGTTTCCGCGCCGGAACTCCAGCAACAATCGTGCGTGGTGCGACATTCTTGGTGACGACAGCCCCCGCCCCCACTATCGCGCCCTCGCCAATCGTTCGCCCAGCCAGTACGGTGGCATTCGCACCGACGAACGCGCCGCGCTTCACCTCAACGCTGCCGACGAGGACAGCGCCGGGTGCGATAACACCGAAGTCGGCAATTATCGTGTCGTGGTCGATCTGCGCTCCGGTGTTGACGACGGCATAATCACCGAGCATCGCGCCCGCTTGGATGATCGCTCCCGCCATGATCTGCGGCGCGAGCCCGATGCGTGCTGTCTGCGAGACAATCGCTGTTGGATGAATGACGCCGACGAAACGATTGCGCCCATACTGCGCAATCATCTTCCGCCGCCATTGCGTGTTTACTGAACCCAGCACAAGCGGCGCGTTCTCGGGCGCTTCCTCGTCCCAGTCCCAGAGTTGCCCACCGAGCGGCAGAGCATCGGCAAGGACTCGGGCGTGACCACCACGCCCCAGGATTACGACGCGCAGACTTGCCTCAAGCCGCCATCCTCACCGGAACCCCACCCTCCGCTAGCCGCAGTCGCATGTCCCGCAGCGACACGATTTGGTAGTGGAGACAGTGCGCCATGGCCACGCCGGACGCACCCGCTTGAGCCGCGTCCAGAACGTGCTGGGCTGAGCCGACTCCACCGGAGTAGACGACCGGCACTCGCACAGCCCGACAGGTACGCTGCAATAAGGGCACATCGATTCCGCGGCGGGTTCCCTCTTGATCGATCGAGGTGAGGAGGATTTCTCCAGCACCGCGTCTAACGCCTTCTTCTGCCCAGGCGATAGCGTCTTTCCCCGTCGGCTGCCGGCCGCCTTCGATGTAGGCTTCATATGAGCCATCACCTCTCCGCTTGGCGTCGATTTGAAGGACCATGCACTGAGAGCCGAATTTCTCGGCAATCTCGGTTATCAACTCGGGACGACGAATAGCCGCCGTGTTGACCGCTACCTTGTCGGCTCCGGCCAGCAATAACCCGCGTACGTCTGCGATGGATTTAACACCACCCCCGACCGTGAGTGGGCAGAACACTCCGCCAGATGTGCGCGCAACGAGGTCCGCAAGGCCATTGCGTCCGTAAAGGCTTGCGACAGCGTCGTTGTAGTAGATTTCGTCGATGCCTTCTCGGTCGTATCGCTCGGCATATTGCTGCGGATCTCCGACGACGCGGACGCCTTCAAGATTGACGGGCTTGATCAGGTTCGGCCCGCGCACATCCAGACGTGCGACTAACCGAAACTTCAGCAGTGTATCGCCCCCGCGTACCAGCGCCCGGATGTCGCTTGTGATAATGCGCCAATGCTGCGACACGAGCACATTCACGACAGGCGCGCCCTGCTTTGGTCAGAATTACATTCTCGCCCGAGAACTCGTGTCCACGCTTGCAGTGTGTTTTTAGAGGGCGTGGCGGCGGTTTCTTTCTTCCCGGCGGTCGCATTGCTTTCCGGCGAGCGCGCAATTCAGCTTGCAACTCGCGCCGACAGGTCATGCAGTCTCGACCTCTCGCATCAGGTCGAAGATAAAGGTTGTCACCACTGAGCGGATGACCCTTATCGCAATGCGTTTTCAGAGCGTTGCCCGAGATCGCTCGGCCGCGTTCTCCTGTGCGCCGCACATTCTCGGCATGCGTAACGACTTCAAGATGGGCCGGATTCACACAACAACGTACTGAGCAAAGATGATCTATCTCGTATCCATCGGGGATCGGACCGACGAACATCTCGAACGCGAAGCGATGTGCGCTTCGTTGCTTCCCATGAGCGTGTATCTTGCCGTAACCGCAATCGTCCCAGAACCCGGCATAAAGCCAACAGCCCGTATTTGGCTCAGGCTGCACGTTCTCCCAAAACCGCTCTTCGGCCGACTTCCATCTTGGCACGCCAGTCTAGCCCCTCTCGGCAGAACCCTTCGGCAACGCGGCAGAATTGCGCGTCGTCCATGCCAAGATATTCTAGTCCCTCTGAGTAATATTTACGAGGAAATTCACCATCATAGCGCGCCACCAAGGCCAAAGCTTCGTCTCGGTCTATATCTCCATTGCGCGTTTGTTGTGCGGCATCAGATGTACACCGCCCAATACCATGCTTGAGCCAACCAAACCAATAATGGGCACCATCCAGCTTATCGTCGAGCGAGGACATCTTCGTGTATGTGCCTTCCGAGCGTTCCGGGTTCGGTGTGAAGCCACAGTGCTCGGCAGCGTAGTAGAAATTGCGCATTGGGTGCCAGGGTTCGTAGTAGCCGAACCAGTGGAACTCGGGCTTATCGGCGCGCACTTTCACGGGTCCGAAGTCGTACACCGGCAAACGATAGAACTCGCTCAGACTGCGCACCTCATCGGCGGTAAACGCGCCAAGGCGTTGTCCCTCCGCAATCAGCGCGTTGAGTCCGGCCCCCTTCGTGTAGACCCGCTCCCAGTCCGCATCATCATACCGCGGCTTGTTCTCGGCTTCCGTGTTGCCTGAGTATTCGAGATCGCCGTTCTCGCCGAACATCACCAGCGAGATGTTGAACTTCGCCGCGATCTGCATCGGGAACGCGAGCTGACCGTACACGAACGGGTCGAACGGATCGCCCAGATACTCTAGAGCCAGCCGAGCAAGCTTACGATGAAGCAGGCCGTTAGGACGACACTCAACAACGTCAAAGCCTGAATGAACGAAGGCATCCAGGTTTTTCCTTCCGATGTCCGTCTCCATGAACGGAGCCCACTTCACGCACAGCGGATGCATCCCGAAGTCATGCTTCAGCCGGTGCGCGACGTACGATGAATCCTTTCCGCCACTACACGGAACAATGACATCGTAGCCGGACGAACGCCTGTGCCTGTCAAGGAGAGCGTGTAATTGTTCTGCTCGATGATGCCATCCAATGCCGCCATTATGTTTTCGATCTGCGTAGCGACAGGCAGAGCAGACGCCTTCTTCATCGAATACGATCCTCGGTCTAGCCGATGTCATCACGCATTTCGTACACATGCGAACTTCACGCGGGACAGTCTGTGTATCGAGTGAACGAGCCTCGGCGCGGATGCGTTGCTCGACTTCGGTGCTCCACAGCGCGGGATAGATCATGCCGCGACGTGCTCTTTGGGCTGCCAGCGACCATGCCGCTCGCGCCATGCGGCCTGCTGGTCAGCTCGGCATCGTTTGCAATGCCTCGCCTTCCCGCCATTGGAAGCGCGCGCAACATAGAGATTGTCGCCGCTGAGCGGGTGGCCCTTGGGGCAATGCGTTCTGTGCCGATAGTGATTTGGTGAACGTCCGCGCTCCTCAACGCGGCGAAGATTCTCGGCTGTGGTTACTGCCTCTAGGTGGTCAGGGTTGACGCAACTCGGATTGCAACAGAGGTGATCGATGTCCAGACCCTTCGGTATCGGCCCCTTGTGCAACTCGTAGGAGTAACGATGGGCACCCGTGTTTGAATATGGATCGGGCCTGAAGCGCCCATATCCCGCCTTGCTGAGTTGAGCGGTCCATGTCCAACAGCCGTTGGGGCCGTCTTTGTTCACCTTCATCCAAAACCGCATCTCGGGCGTCCGCCCCAGCCGGTATTTCATTCGACCGTGTTCTCCGATAGCCCCATGTACGAGTAACAAACGCTGCACAGCGGCCCGCCATATTCCTTACGGGCCAGCCTCTCCCGATACTCCCGCATCATCGGATGCATCCAGGCTTCCGATATGCTCATCGTCTTGACATTGCCGAACGTGCCTTCGTTGCCGAATGCGTTACAGCACACCGCGTAAGAGCCGTCGGCGTGGATGCTCAATTTATTGAACACCTCGGGGCAAGGATCGGGGTGCTTCTTCTCCACCGTCGAGAGCGCCTTCACCCGTTCGTATACCGCCCGCACCTCAGGACGCACACGAATGGTGTCGCTGTCGAAGTAGTCGAACGTCGTGTGGCCGATCGACAGCTGATCCACCAGCGGTTCGATCTTCCGGCGGAACTCGTCTACCTGGCCGATGGTTTCGTTCGTGATCGAGGTCGATGCGGCGATGAATGGAAATTCACTGTCACCCCTCGCACTACGCACACTCGCTATGGCCTCCAGCATCCCATCGAAGAAATCCGTCTGCCGCATCTCGGCATACGACCCTCGATCTACTCCTTGGAATGAAAACTTGATTGATGCGAGCCCGGCCCTGACCAGATTGCCGGCCATAGCGTCATCGATCTTCGAGGCGTTCGTGTTCAGATGCACGAGGCACCCAGCGCAGCCAATCATCGATATGATATTCGGATGCAGTAACGGCTCGCCCCAGCCAATCAGGCGCAGAGCTGTCCCGTGGGGCCGACATTGGCGAACTATCGTCAACCAATCGCCGGGGTCCATGAACTCCGCCTTACGGCCAGTGGCATTCAGCCCAGTTGGGCACATGAGGCAGGAGTAGTTACATGCGCTAACGGGCTCTACATCGATCATCTCCGGGAAACTTGGGAGATCGATTAGCTTCTGTGCGGGATCACCCTTGTTGAAACGATCATAGTAAATTTGGAGCGGATTCATCGACGAACGCTCGGCACTGCCACCCACTCATCGCACTGCCTTACCGGGTATGGGATATCCTCTTGATAGTAGGAGAAGCACCAAAGCTGCTCCAAATTTCCGCCATTCGTGCGTAGTTGCCCCGCTGGTGAGCCAACTCGCCTCAGCGGCTCCGGCGTGGCAAAACGCCCGGTAACCCGCGCACGCTCGCCGCGCCCGCCACCAGTCCAATGACTCACGCTGCGCCCTCGCGGATTGATTTAACCGCCTCAACAGCGGCGACGGGACTGAGCCGATACCACTCACCAAGTATGCGGTCACTGGCATGCTTAGTTTTCATGGCCGCCTCGATACGGCGCGCGATGCCGGGATTCAATCGCTCCCACCAGAACAGTCGCAGCGTTCCTGCCCAAGCGCCACCGGCGTCGAGAGCCCTAACGCGGCTCTCCGGTTCCGTTGAGACCCCAACCTTCACTCGATCTGGCGCGGCGATAACGTATATAGCCTCATCAGCGGCTAGCCCGCGGGCTCTGTTGCGCCTTCGCGGCAGCCGCCTCCGATAAGCTTGGTTGCCAGCCCGCACTTCGGCCAACCGCTGAGTTGCCAACTCCTCATCGGGATAGGTCTCTTGTCGCCGCACACCGCGATGGTCGAAGTAGTCAACTATCCAGGCTTCCTTGGCGCCGTTCGCCCAAGTGCGCCGCCGCATTGAAGCCATTACGCGAACAATCTGCTTATAAGAAACACTACGCCGCCTGCCGCCATGAGCAAGACGGCGATAACCGTCACCGCGAACCTCACGCCGCCACCTGTATCCTCGCCTCGGCGCGCTCCCAGTCGTCGAGCGTATCGATGTCATCGCTGCGCTCGTACGGCATATAGACTTTCAGCGGCGCCGGACCGTCGAACGGATGCGTCTGTCCGCTCGCCAATGCTTCTCTCAACCACTGCACTGGAGCGACGTACACAGCCCCGTTCGGAACGTTCTCGCCCGGCCGTACCGTGACGACGGGCATGTGATTCACCATTGCAGTGTAGACGGCGGCGTCGATATCCAGCGATGCCCTGAACGGCGATGTGGGCTGGAGCAATGCGACGAAATCGAACGGCGTCTCAAGCTTGTCCAGTGCATGCAGGATGAGGCCGTAGCTGTCGGCCTTGTCCGTTGCCAGATCGGCGGGGCGTCTCACCACCTGAGCGCCATAGTTTCGAGCTGTCTCGATGATCTCTTGGTCCTCGCTCGATACAACTACGCGATCGATGGTTGACGCGAAGTGTGCCGCGTTGATCGTCCATGCCATCAAAGGTTGGCCGGCGAAGGGGCGGATGTTCTTCCTCGGAATGCGCTTTGAACCCCCGCGCGCGGGGATTAGTCCGAGTACCGCAGTCACAAATCGACATCCTTGCGATACACGACCCTATCAGCCTGTGTTGCCTTGTCGATGCGGCGGAACTCATCACGGATGTCGTGTCGATTTCGCCACGCCCAGTACTCTTCATCGCCCACAACGAGTTCGTGCCCCCGCTCGTTAAACGCCCGCCAACCGATGGGGCGTCCGTCATCGCCCCACGCGACTGGATGTCGGCCGAGCCGAGCGCGCATGCGCCGCACGGCTTCGTCGAGCATCTGTTCGCGAGTCACGCCGCCCTCGCCTTCTCCAGCGACTGAAGGGTGCCGATGTCCTGCCAATGGTTGACGATGGGATATGCACTCACGCCCACAAGGCGTTCATCGGCCGTGCTGTTGTCCTTCAGCTTGAGGAGTAGATCGGGCATCTGCGCCGGGCCTGTCCTCGGCAGGAACTTCAGCGCCTCGGGCTCCAGTACGTAAATTCCCGACAGAACATCGTGGTTGAACACCGGCTTCTCTTTGACGCCAGTCAGCATCTCGTTCCGGATCTCCGCCACGCCGTAGGGCACTTGCTCCTGGTAAGCCGCGACTCCAACCGTCGCCAAGCATTCATGGTTGCGGTGGAACGCCAGCATGTCCTCGTAGTCCACGTTGCACAGCACGTCGGCGTTCGACACGATGAACGGGGCTTTCATCTCCGGGATGTTCCGGAGTGAACCCGCGGTTCCCATCGGTTGCGCTTCGTGGACGTAGGTGATCTTGATGCCCATCTCCGAGCCGTCACCGAAATACGAGGTGATGACGTTGGCGCGGTAATGAACCGTCAGGACGAACTCCTTGAAGCCCTGGTCCCGATATCGCTCGATGATCTCTTGGAGCATCGGCTTGCCCCCCGCCAATTGAACCATCGGCTTGGGCACGGAGTCGGTCAGGGGCCGTAAGCGGAGGCCTAGACCACCCGCCATCAAAACAACGGTGGTCAGATGGACAGCTCCTTGAACAGGGATTTCACGCGGGCGAGGCTGGATTGGGCTTCGGCCTTCAGTTGCTCGGCAGAGGCACGCGCATCCGCGGCGGCCTTCGCATCTCGCTCCGCAACGGCCAGCGTGCTTGCGGCAATGCTCTGCGCATCCTTCGTGGCCACTTCCCGCTCGCCGCAGGTATTTTCCCGCTGCGTGACTGCGGTCTCACGATCGGCAAGTCCGGTTTGCCAGGTCGTCAGGCGGTCCGTCTGCGCCTCACGCGCCGTGGTCAGTTCTGACCAGCCGTTGCTCAGCTTCGTTTGCTCAGCCGAGCGATAGGCCTCGAAGGCGTCGATATCCTTCTCAAGCTTCGCTGTCGCATCCTCCGCAGCCTTCGTCGCCTCGTTGGCAATCTGCTCTGCGGTCTCCGCGGCTACCGTACGCTCCGCAAGCGCGGCCATGCGCTTCTCGAACTCCTCCGGGTCTTTGGCGATGGCCAGAAGCTCGTTCGCCGACAACCCGGTGATGATGTTCTTCACCCCGCGGGCGGGCATTACGGATTGCCCTCGCCCAGGACGACGTTCGCCGTGAAGTCCGCCGTCGAGGATTTGATGGCGATGTGCGTGATGCTCGGCGTGAGCATCCGATAAATCTCCACCGTGCCGCCCAGGTACAGCATGCCCACCGTGGAGCCGATCGTTACATCCGACGTGCCGAACTTGATGTAGGCGTCGTCCGTCCCGAGAGATGCAAACCGAACGACGCGGTTCGTCGGATACTGCCACTCGCGAACGCCGGTGGACTCCAACGCAAAAATCCCAGACGAGGTTGTGTTGAACCCCGGCGAACTGGAGTTGATATGGTTGAATGGGGAATGGTAGAAACCTTGGCCCATGGGCGGCTCCTAATTCGCGTACTTCTTGGCGCGCAAATGCGTGTGTGCGCGGCGGACAAATCGGACGTTGGTGTCCTTCGGAGGCGGCGGAACATACGGATCGCCCATCGCCCAATGCAGGTTGGCTACGAACAAAAGCATCTACGAGCTCAACACGTAGGTCAGGCCACCGGCGATCGTGGAGCCAACCGTGTTGTTGAACAGCAACAAGTTTGCCGAAGAGCCGGTGCGGAACCAGCCCTTCGGGTTGTAGGGCAGAACGAATCCGCCCTGAGATGATGCACTCAGCATGGCCGAGGAACCGCCGAACAGAGCCGTCGTCGCTCCGTCCTGGAAGTAGAAGTCAGCCCCCGTCTTCGAAATCACCGCGAGGGCGAGAACCGTCACCTTGATGCCGGCGCCAGTATTGGTGACGAGCGTTTGATTTCCCGTCGCTCCAACCACGATGCTCGCATACTGGGGCGCATAGGAGCTGCCGGTTGCCAGCATGGACATATCGAGCGGGTCTAGTCCGCGGACGCTGTTGGCCGTCGCAGACTGCGTGACGGAAACTTCCGTCGTCGGGTTCGAGACAATGACGCCGGTCGAGCGAACCCAAATCCCCGTCGCCAGGCTTGTCGAGCTGGAGTTCAGCAGGAAGGTCGGAAGAGCGGCACCCGAAGTGTTGATGACCGTGACGGGGAGAGATGTGGACGAGGTATTCGTTATCAGAACCGGAGCGGTCCCGATAACGGAGACAGGCACTGCGGTCGATGATGTGTTCGTAATGAGCGCCGAAACGGCGGTCGTGGGATTCGAGATCTGAATTGCCGTCGCGCTGGAGATGACGGGCAGCGGCGCCGTCGTTCCTACCACTGTCGCGCTATCGAGCGGCCCATAGGCGGGCTTGATGATCTGGTAATGCACGCCGCCGATGTCATCGGTGGCAATCGTGGCGCCGGTAGACGTGGCTGGGTTAAGGAGAACGTTGTCACTCATGGCTGATAACCTTGCTAAGCGGCTGTCATTGTGGCATTATCGCCACATGAGACACGTCGATTTAACGGGCCAAAGATTCGGCCGCCTAGTTGTTACCGAGCGAGCCCCCAACAGGGGCAAGAAGGTCTTATGGCGTTGTGTCTGCGACTGCGGAGGAATTTCGCTGGCCCAAACCAGCGATCTCAACGCCAACAAACACAGATCGTGCGGTTGTCTTCAACGCGAGCGCGCCACCATCCACGGAGCAACGAGCGCGAGGGGTTACGTGAGCCCAACGTACCGTTCTTGGGTATCGATGAAGAACCGATGCTCGTCGCCCACCGCCACCCACTACAATCGATATGGTGGTCGCGGCATCCGTGTTTGTGACCGATGGAACAAATTTGAAAACTTCCTCGCCGATATGGGCGAGCGGCCCAGCAAAGCATTCACCATTGAACGCGTAAACAACGATGGCAACTACGAGCCGAACAATTGCCGCTGGGCAACGCGTCTTGAACAAGCACAGAATAGATCGCGTTAGGCTCCCACGCCCAAGAGGGCTAATCGCCTCGGCCTGAATGTAGAACCACCACCACCGCCGATGATGCTGTCGTAACTAAGACCAGCGCCGGAGTTGTAGAGCGAGGAAACTTCTCCGCCCGTCAACTCCCGCGTCCAAAAACCCATCTCGTCCAGGCGCCCGCTGAAGTTCGCGCCCGAGAACCACGTTGCCCCCACAAAGAAGCTGGCGGAGCCTACCGTGCCAACACTTGTTGCGCCCTTCGTGCCGATGGATGAGGCGTTACAGTACAGAGTCGTCGTGCCGCCGTTGACCCACGTCAGGCAGTAGTGCGTCCACGTGGTCTGCGGCCAGTTGCCTGCTGACGCCGCGAGGATGACCCGGTCGTCGCCGCTGATGCCCTTCCAACCGGCATACAGGTTGTTGTCTGTGTAGTGCAGTAGACCGTAGAACTCGCCGACACTGCCCGACGATAAGTGGGAGTCGTCAGCGCCGGAGTTATGCGCCCTGGTGTTGTAGGCCCACCAGGATACAGACCCATCACCAGACCACACCGTTCCCGGATCACTGCCGAGCACGAAATTCTGCGTCGTGCCGTTAAACGTTCGGCCGTTGATTATGATTCCTGTGTCGGTTCCAGGAGAGCCGTTCGCCGTGCCCGTAAGAGCGCCGACTGTGTCAACGAGGTTCCCGCTGGCCTCATCGAACTTGTAGTAGTGAGTGAGATTATCGCTTAACGCCACCTAATCTCAGGTGCCGTGCTTGGCACACGCCTGAAGAATGGCTGAGCGAACGTTCGATACGTTGCCGTCCGTCCCCACCTTGGAGAACAGCGAGTCAATTTCGAGGAATGACGCATGCGCCGCGGCGTTCGCATCCGCGTAGTCGCCCGCCTGGAACCCGCCCTCTGTGGCAATCAAGTCGTAATCGGCATCCTGAGATCCATCCCCGTCACGCGCCTGGAGGTAGCGTGCGCGCGAATGCTCAAGGGTCTCGACGCCTTCGCGGATGAGCTGAAGAGCTCGGACCACGGTGCGCCCGAAGTCGGTGCCCTGGTTCAATCGGATGAGGTTTGCGGCCATCTACTTCACTCCACGAGACAGGATGACGGCCAATTTGCGGGCCAGCTTCGTGTCGTCCATTTTCTCTTCGACTTCGATCGGGCCGCCGTCCTTGCCGGAATGCTCCAGCTCTTGGCGATCGCGCCACTTGCCCGACTGACGGTTGCGCAGCCAAAGAGATGCGGCGGGCGTATCGGGCGGATAGTGCTTCTGGATCGGCGTTAGGGTAACTCCACCCTGGTAACTCGACACATGAACGTCGTTGTGGCTGTAGCCCATCGCGCGCTGATATAGGCGTTCAGCGACGTTCGCATCGGCAAGGGTTTTGCCGGCCTCTATGGACTCAAGAAATTCAGGGTGAGCCTGCTTCCAATTGTTTACCGTGGTCTCGCTGACCCCGAAGAAATCAGCCAATTCACCGTCGGTAGCACCCAAAAGACACAGCTTGCGCGCCTGTTCCGGATAGTCGTCTTGAAACTCCGTCGGCCGCCCGCGCTTCTCGTCCAACTACTGCCGCGGCCTCGTCGCGTAAAAGGCGAATACGAGACTTCCATAACCGATGCAGCCAAGACCGATGAGTCCGATAACGGCAACCAGCGCGTCGTTCATGCCGTTCTCCGCTTGGCGTAGTCCTGTAGGGCGACGATGAGCCATCCGCCTACCGTTCCGGGAGTCAGCCAGTATTTCCTGTCCTGGATGTAGGGCGGTGTCATATCGCAGATCACGTCGATGATGGCGTTGCCTGCGTAGGGATTGCCGAGCAATTGAGGTAATTTGACTCGCCATTCCCTGTAGAGCCTCGCTCTGCGCCGATCGCGTTTGTCCCAGTCTTTCTCGCTGCTGGACGGCACACGCTGTTCGTAAGCCTGGCCGCGCATGTTGAGCCTGCCGGCGATCATCGATTGGGCGCGGGCGATTTCCATCCCCGCCGATTGTAGCTCGGACGCGAGGTGGGCCAATGGATCTGGGTGAAGCTTGGAGACAGTCTCGGGAGTGGGCCTTACCCGCTCCTCTTTCGGCCGACCGTTTTGGTTCGGCCTGCGCTTCGCGGGTTGGTGGAAATTAAACCTCGCGGAGCCTGTCATTAATTGAGTGTCAGGCAATGTCACCCCCCGATGCAATTGACGAAACGCTGTACGTAGTTCTGGCCTTCTGCCACTCGACGAGTTGCTTCTTCGATCTGACCCCGACACGCATGCACGCGCGGAAGATCAAAGCCTCCGCCGTGCGGAACGACATTCCGAGTTCACGACCGATCTGCTTGTAGCCCTTCCCCTGACAGGCGAGGTCCAATACCTCTCGCTCCCGCTTTGTCAGGGTGCCGAAAGGACGTTTGGCAAGGTCGATTTGAGTCAACTACGCCGCCAACGAGTTTGCTGTATCCGCGATCTCGTAGCGGCCGGTCAGTTTGTTGAACGCGACTTTGACATCGCCAGGCTCGCCAATCAGCTCGTGATACCGGCTCTTGGCTACCCGGATCGTCGTCCCCTCCATGGTGCGGTGAACCACGATTCCTACGTCCGCCTTGTTGTACCAATGGGCGGAGTCCGAAATGTCGTAGAGCGTGGGCATCGCGTAATCGCCGCTCTCAAGCTTGCGCTGCTTCGTGGGGTGGGCGGCTACGATCAAATGAATGAGGTGCTTGCGAGCAAACTTGCGAAATTGCTTGATCGCAAACCCTGTGTACTCAGTGATCGTCATGTCCGGCGGCCGGATGTGATCCATCTCGTTCCACGGATCGATGACCACGATCTTGGCACCGTTGCGGACGACACCGGCAGAGCACCGCTCAAGCACCCAATCAAGCGTTATGTCGTCGTCCTCGCTGGGTACGATGAAACTGAACATCCGATCGATCCAAACATCGGCTTCATGTTTCTCGTCGTCGGTCTGTTCAAACTCACGCTTACGATTGAACCAGGTGCGAAGTGCGCGCCGGTGGTCGGTTTGCGGTTCCTGTTCGAAAGAACCGAACACCGCGGGCCAGTTCCATTTTGTTGCCATCCGCCCGCACACCTCGTTGATGAAGGAGCTCTTGCCGTGCGAGGGGATTCCGGTGATGACCGTCATGTCGCCTAAGCGAAGGCGGTAATGATCGTCCAACACCGGCATATCCATCCGATGCGATTTGCGCTCCGGAAGCGGCGGCAACTCCCCCATCCGGTAGAGACCGTCAACCTTGACCCATTGCGCCGTCGCCAGGGCCGCAGATACGCCCTTGGCTCCGTAGAGCCTCAACGCATCGTTTAAATCCTTACATTTCTGCGGATATTTGATCCATTTACACCGCGCCTTGCCGAGCCGCAGCGCGAGATCGTGCAGCAAGTTCGTGCCCGGTCCATCCCCGTCGGTGGCGAGGATGATTTCCTTCACGCTCGCCAGGGCCAGCGGCGCATTGTCGAGATAACTGTATTTCGCCGTCGCCCCCTCGCCCAACTCCTCTGCCGGCGCGCCGTCCGGGACTGATACCGTGCGAACGAATCCCGCCTGGATGGCGGCGATCGCATCGAACTCGCCCTCGGTGATGATGAGCGGCTGATCCGCCAGGGTGGCGTCGGAGAGTACATCGACGTTCCAAAACACCTTGCGGGCGCCGGCATCTTGGGCGAACCGCTTCTCGCCCGCGATCGTGCGATACTTGCGATTGACGATCCGCCCAGCCTCAACGAACGGGATCACTACGCAGTCAGTACCAAGCTTGTCGGAACTTTCCACGCCATGCTTCGCCAACTGCTCGGCGTCGAGCCCGCGCGCTTCGAGGATCGCTTGGTGTCTCTCGCTCAGCGCCATGATCTACCCCCTTCCAGCCGCAGTGATGGCACTGCCAGCGGATGCCCTCGCTTTCGATCAATACCGACAAGCATGGGTCTCGCTTGTCGCGGCGTTGATGGGAACATTTCGGGCATGTGGTCTTGTGGTTTCCGTTCGATTGGCTGCGAAGTTCGATGCCGTTGCGGCGTAGGGCTTCCGAGATCATCCGCCGACTCCGAGGGGAGTCACCGGGGACGCACGCGGCTTCGCTGCGGCGCGGTTCCGCGTGTTCAGCCAGTTCGAGGTCGAGATGAACCAATTTTTTCGCGCATCGAGCGGCGCAGCGGTCGCCAGCCAATCGTCGCGATTTGCGAGCTCCGCGATAACATCGAGGTTTTTGTAGGATTCTCGCCAACGCATAAGATCATGGGTTTTGAGTTTGATGATCTTTCCGTCAAACCCGTACGGCGGCGCCGCTTCAGCGGCGTCCTTCTCCTCTGTCTCTGATTCTGTCTCTGATTCTGTCTCTGGAGGCGTTTCGGTAACGGTTTGTGTAACGTTACGTTGGCGCTCTCGGTAACGGGCCACTCGTTCGTTTGAAACGTCACTTTTATGCTGTCGTCCATTCCAATTGTGGGGAATGAGACCAGATTCGGTTCGCTCGAATAACCCAGCACCAATCAGCCCCTCGATTAACGAGGCCGCCTTCGCGTGTGCTATCCGCAGCGAAAACGCGACTGTCGATTCCGGGATTACGCCGTTAAGACGCGTCGCGAGGCACAGCATGTTCACCCATCCCTTGAACATTTCGGGGGAAAGTTGCTGAACCTTCGGGTCGTCTAGGGCTTCGTTGTACATTCGAAACCAGAGGGTCATAGGGCGGCCCCGCGGGATTCGTTGCATCTCTCGCAAAGCACGCGGAGATTCTCCCCATCATTCTGGCCACCGCGTGCTCTAGGCCAGATATGATCGATGTGCGCGACTTGGCGGTAATTCGCCGCGCCAGGCCATTCGCGACTCTGGAATAACTGCACCGCGTCGCCGCAAATGCGGCACACACCACCATCACGCTCGAATATTCGACGGCGCTCGTACCCATGAAGCGGACGCGCTTTTTTCAGAATCGTGCCGTCAGGCCGAACAAAAAACTCCGCTTGCAACCGCGCTCGTCTCACGCTGGCCAATCGCCCCCGCCGAGCTTGCGAACGGTTTCCGGGCTCAGAGTGGCGTAGCGTTGCAACATCGCTTCGATCGGCGTGGCGAGACTGTAATGGCGGGACAGCTCCATGAGATATTCCGCCAGGACGCGCGGACCCATGGCGTGGACTTTCTCCACTAAGCGACGAAAACGATACTCATCCAGACTAACTGGAGTGCTCACGCCGCCACCCCCATGCACCGTTTTGTTGGAACGCCGTTAACGCAATTCGACCGGACAACGTATCTTGGGGGCTTACCGGGCTGCCCGTTAGGCATGAGGACGATGTGCGCCTCGGCTTCGAAACCGAGTTCGGCCCAATATCGGTTTATATTGGCCGCGAGCTCGTTGGCGCTTACCGCGTCGAAAAAATCACGCCCGTTTCTGCCGAGCGACTGTTTCGCACCAATTTTTGCGAGGGGAAAATTTGTCAGGATCACGCCGCGTCCTCCAGCTCGTCGCTCACCTCACCGAATACGGCGGCTTGATAGCGAAGGCATGCCGTCGCATCGCGGTAGCGTTTGAAGTACGGATCTCGGCCCTCCAGGATCAGTGGGAGGTTGCGGGTGAACTCTTCGCGGACAAGTCGAACCTTCATGTCGTAGTTCACAGCTTCGTCCTCTTGCATTGCGCGATGACCATGGCGAACTCGTACTTCGTTCGATCCGTCCACTTGGTTGCGACGAGATCGCAGTCGATGCCGGCAAGCTTCCCCTTCGATCCAGCACCCCTCATGGCGTCGAACCCATGCGCCCGGAGAAGGTTGATCAGGTCGCGCTCGAATTGCGCTCCAGAGGCGTAGCGACTCACGCCTTCCCCCGATCGATCGAGATTCCAATGGCGATAAGAGCGAGGAATAACCAGATGCAGATTCCGATCATGACCAGATCACTCCCAGCACAAGCAGTGCCCACAACGGCATGCCGCTATTCGTGACGTAGCAACCGACCGCGACGGCCGAGCAAATCGCTATCGAGGCAATTGCCCTCTCGGTCATCGAGCCTCCGAAAAAAATGGGCGGCCAACCACAGACCGCCCCAGTTTAGGGAGGCGCGTCGTTTGCTCCGGGGAGCCCGCCGACGCAGCGGATGGTCTGGTACGCCCAGATGCCGGCAAAGCATCTACCCGGTTGGGTTGGCTCCGGGGAACGACTGGTTCGGGCGCATGAACTTGCGTCATGCCGCTTTCGCCTTCACGATTGGATTGATGACGACAATCCCGACGTGGATCGCCCAGAGGGCGAGTTGGGCTCTATTCGGTAGGTCCAGTTTTTCGAGCGCGCTTGCGACGTGCACCTCAACGGTGCGGCCGGAAATTCCCAATCGTCGCGCAATGACTTTGTTGGATAGGCCAGATGTCACAAGCTGGGCGACTTCCACCTCGCGAGCGGACAGCAATCCATCCGAAGTAGTAAGGGTCACTACGAATGGCGGGGCATAATCACTTGCCTTAAATTCGCCGCGAGCGATGAGCCTACCAATGTCTCTTGTCTTCGCTGAGGGAACGCGGAAATTAAGCACACTCAAATCGGCGGGCGGCACGACGGTAAACATCTCTTCGTCGCGCTCGAACCATTCACCCGTCACGCTGCGTTCTATGAAGCGGGCGTGAAACCAACGTTCGACGCGGCGATCACCCTCGACAGTCCGCAATAACGTGAGGGTCAGTTTTGTCGTGTACTTAAGGCTACGCATGCGCTCACCAACATCGGCGCTGTAGCCAATTTTGATGTAGCCGGTTTCCTTGGCCTCGATGAAGTAGACGGTCACGAGTCCATGACCTCAAGCGTTTCCGCGAGGTAGACGCGCTTGCCGACCAGCACGCATGTCGAGCTTACGAGGGCGCTGACTGGAGCGCCGTAGTCGGGCTCGATGATGTTGGCTGTCGGATAAATCCCGCCCGGCTTGCGACGAATGCGGTCACCAACCTGTATCTCTCGACCGTTGGCGTCCTTCATCGCCTCCTCCATTTAATCTCGTCCGCCGCCAGTGAGCTGATCCGATCCATCCACGCGCAGAGCTTGTCCGCTCGCGCGCAGATCCAATGCATCGTCGCCGCCACGATCACCAAGGCCCACATCGGCCAGGATCGCGGAAATCCTTTGTCTCTCATTCGCCCGCCCCTCACGTCGCATTGCACGGTGTGCGACGGCACGTTTCAGACTCTCGTACTCGTGAGCCTTCGGCTGAGTTAACGCGTACCAGAGCCTCTCGACGCGATGCGCCGGCCAACCCATGACCCGTGCAACACGGTTCTGCTGCGCCTTGATCGGCAGTCCACCCGCTGGCTCGGCAAGGAACCGCAGCATGTCCTTCGTGTCGGCGGCGATGTCAGCGGGACCGATCATCAACCGCAGCTTTCTCAGTGTCTGGGTACGCATTCGCGGCGAGCTCCATGTCAGATTTCCCGACGTGGAGAACGTCATTCATATCGACCGATACATTGCCGCGCGGCGGTTGCAGCCGACGTGTGGCGTTTGTGGATTTCCGATACGCGTCAACGATGACGGGATCGGCCCAATGCGTCTTACGATGACGGCCGTCACCCATTCCAGTGAACCAGCCGTGGGCGTAGGAGTCGGAGCGATTGGCTCCGGGCATAGGCGCGTTCTGCCGGCCGTCCCAATAGCCTTCGATGCACTCGGTAATGTTGATGGCGAGGTGAGCGGCGGGCGTCAACGCCAACCGCTTCACAACGGGGGCAAATGGATCGCGCTCGGCGCCGTGGCTGCCGCTGTCCTGTTGCGCGTCAATGCCAGAACGTACTGACACCGTAGATCAGACCCCCGATTTAGAACGGCGAGCCCCCTCGCCGTGTACCGACTTACGCAGGCTTAGGCCTGCGTCTTTTTGCGTGCGCCCTACGCGGCGGCACCCTTCGACCGGCCCACCACGTTGCGGACCTGACGTGCCTTGACGAGTTCGAGGAAGCGCGCTGGTAACGCGACATCCTCGCTTTTCGCCGCCGTCAGAATTTCGTCGTAGCGCCAGTACGGGATGCGGCCGGATCGCTGCCAGCCGTCAACCGTGGTGACGCTCTTGTGCTTCAACGCCCGCGCGGCCTTGGTTAAACCCCCGAAGGCCGCCACAACTTCCTGACCGATCGAACGCGCGTCATCGTGCATGGGCGCATCTTCCAATATTCGGAAGCCTCATGCAACAAAAATCTTCCGGCCTTCGTAAGTGCGCCGTTTCCCGGCCTGGGGCATGTTTCCGGGATGCGTAAGGCCACCGCCCGACGGAAGCGTCATTGGCTGGAGGATCGGCTGGACGAGCTGCCTGGAAAAAATCAGGCGGGTCTGGCGCGAGCCCTCGGGACTACTGAATCACGAATCAGTGAACTCAAATCGGGCAATTGGAAAATCCCGACCAACAAAGCCCGAATAGCCGCGAAATATCTCGAATTAGAAGTAAATTCAATACTTTCACTAATTGAAGGCGTTGACACGGAGGAACCGCTCCAAGCAGTCTATGTGGTTGGGGAGGTTCGCGCCGGTGCTTTCCACGAAGCCATTGAGTGGGACCACTCACAGTGGTCGTCCGCCCCCGTGACCTACGACCCGCGTTACCCGCGGTGCCGGCAGTTCGGCTTGCGGGTTTCTGGCCCCTCAATGAACCAGGAATACCCCGAAGGCTCTACGGTGGTCTGTGTGAGCCTTTTGGAGCTGCCGGAGGACCTGAAGCACGAGGACCACGTCATCGTGCACAGGCGAGGCCCTGACGGCCTTGTAGAGGCGACCGTGAAGGAACTTAGGAAGGATTCTGCGGGCCGCTTCTGGCTGTGGCCCAGATCCTACCACCCGGAGCACCAGCAGCCCTGGCCCGCCCCGGACCCGGTCGATGGCGGCGATAACGATGACCTCCGGATCACGGCCAAGGTCATCGGCTCCTACAAAACACGCCCGTAAAATTCCATAGGAATACTAGCCGTTTCTTATCTGGGCGGATTCTGCCTGGAAAAAATCTTACGACTTTTGGAAGATTGTTGTTGACCTGATCTTCCGAGTTCCGTAAGGTCCTCCCAACGCCACGGAGGACCACATGACCACTCTCACAACGTACCGCTGGCTCGCTCGGCAGCTCCACAGCATCCACAGCGGCATGCCGACCTACGATCGCGCCAATCAGATTTGGTGGACGAATAAGGCCCGCGCCATCGTCGCTGCGCCGCGCACGATCGAGGGCGTAATCGCCGCCACCGTCAATTTCGATTGGATGGTTGAGTCGGCAATCCGGTCGCCGCGCTGGCGCAAAGACGCGGAGAAAGTGCTGGCGCTCCTGAACGAGGACCGCGAGTGGGTCGAGAACCTCCCGGCGAAGGCGGCCTGAAAATGGATGCCCACTACAAAGAATGCGCCCTCGCTGCCTACGCCATCCTGATGGAGCGCGCGAAGGATGCTGGCAACCGACCATTGCTGCGCGAACTGCGGCGTGAGTACCGCGAAATTCTGAAACCCCCCATTACCGCCTAACCGGAGACATTCCCATGCCCACTCTCAAACCCCTATCCATCCTTGCCTTGGTTGCCGTTCTCGGCGGCTGCGGCTTGATCCGCTCCAATACTCAGTTCATCGCCGATCGTGATGCTGCATGTGCCAAGCACGGCGGCTGCCAGAAAAACCCGGATGGTTCTCTCGTCTCGAAGTACGAGGGTGCCGGTCTTGGTGGAGCCGATGTTGTCCATGTCGGCAACGACGGCCAGATCGTGCGGAGCTGGTAGCGCCATGGACCCGCTCGCTCAAATGGCGGCGGAGGAATGCCGCTACGACTCCCTCCCGCCGCATCTTATGCGCCGACCAGCGACCTTAGCCGATCTGGACCGCAAGATCGCCGCGACCGAAAAGCAACTGCAGCACATCGCGGAACGCATCGAACTCGGTGTGGATCTCAAATACTGGGATAGCTGCCAGGACCGCGCTCGGCGGCAACTCGAAATCTACAAGGACGCCCAGGACAAACTGGTCAAGGACGCCATCTCTCGCGGCTATCGAGAGCATGCGAAGTGGCTGGAGAAGGTCTGATGTTCGAGGTGGGGCAGAAGGTCGTGCTGGTCGATGTTAGTCGGCGAGGCAAGGGCGTTTCCCCGAGTTACGCGGGACGCCCAGTTAAAAACGGCGTTTATGTCGTCTCCGAAATCATACCGCCTCTTTATGCGTCGTGGACGGTCCAGATTGGACTGATCGGCTTTCCCGCCGAGACAGTCGATGGAGTGCGAGTTGGCTACTTCGCTGATCGCTTCCGCCCCCTCGAAGAAAACCAGTTCACCGAATCCATGTCGCTCCTGCGCAAGCTCGCAGAGCCGAACTCCACCATCAAGATCCCGGAGACGGTGTGATGGTGCCGGATTTTGACCGCCGCTGCGCCGTCATCACCAGCATGATCCGCGAGGCCGCCGACTGGAAACACAACTACTTCGGGGCCGCTTATACCACGCGCCTCGTGCAAGCGGCGAAACGACTTCGTGAGGCTGCGTCTGAAATCGACAAGCTGGTTGCGGACGACGGCAAGCCATGACCGCCACCATCACATCCCTCGCCCAACACCGCCGCCGCAAGGATGCAGAGCTTGAATCCCTCGGCAGAGAACTCAAGAGGTGGTGCGATTTGTTGGAACACGCCCGTATCGCTGCGAAGCGAAGGGAAGTCATCAGAGAAATTACGGAGGCTCAGAATGTGGCGGCCGATTGAGACGGCTCCGAAGGATCGCCCCATCCTAGCCTGGTGCAACCACGAGGCTGACCCGCTCGTGGCGGGAGAAACGCCTGACGGCCGCACGACGCTGACTCTTTATGCCGCGCATGGCGAGGGCCTGAGTTACGCGCCGACCGGCTGGCACATTCTCGAATGGGGCGGCGCCTTTGACGACAGCTCTTGGGAACATCCCAATCAATCGAGCCTGCCCGATTGGTGGTTCGTCGCTGGCAGTGAGTTTGAAGTCGCCGCCAACCCCACCCACTGGATGCCGTTACCGGAGCCGCCGAAATGAGCCGCGTTCTCACCAACGCCCAACTCCATCAAACCGCACTGTTCAACGTACGCCCCAGATTCCGCCTCCGGGTAAGACACATCCTCGCGGCGGCGCTGGTTGGGTTTGCTGTGGGGGTAATGATCAATGGCTGATGGCTTCATGCTCCGCAGCATCGACACCCGCGATCAGATCGAGATCGACGGCGAGCTGTCCAAACTCACCACCAACGTCAGGGCAGCGACAGAGGATCTATGGGCCGCCCTGATGGCGGATTACCGAAGAATCCCCCTTCGTGACCTGGACGAATCTGAACTCCGCATCTGTCTCTACGTGATGCAGAGGATTCTCGATTGGAGCGCGGAACACAAATGAACGAACCCAACAACCTTTCCATCTGGACCGCGCTCGGCAAGACCGACCCCGCGCACACCAAGAAGTTTCAACGTGCCGGCGGCTTCAGGGGCACATCCGTCAAGCCGATCTACACGACCATGCGGATGACGGAGCAGTTCGGCCCGGCGGGCCAGGGCTGGGGCATGACGAAGCCCGAGTTCGAAACCATCCACGCCAACGACCAAATCCTTGTCTACTGCACGGTCGGCCTCTGGTGGGGCCTTCCGCACAATCTTGTCTATGGCGTCGGCGGCGACATCGTCCAGGGCAAGAACAAGAATGGCCCCTTCGTGGACGACGAGGCTTTCAAGAAAGCATACACCGACGCGCTTTCCAACGCCATGAAACAGATCGGCATGGCCGCCGATATTCACATGGGCCAGCACGACGACGACAAGTACGTGCGCGAGCTGCGCGAGGAATTCAACGGCAACGGAACGAACGGCACCAAGCCGCCGCCCACGGTCTACACGACAGACGATGTCGGGCGCGTCGAGGATCGCATCCCTCCGCCGGAGAAGTCCTCTCGTCACCCCTCATGGAAGGGACCGCTGACGCAGCGCGACCTCATATCTGCCGCGACGGTGTTCAAGGACCGGCTCGAAGCCTGCGACACGATGACGATGCTCAACAGGCTCCTGAATGAATCGCAGGGGCTGATCGAGCAAGTCCAGGCTGACTGGCCCTCGTGCTGGCATGGGAACGGCACGGCCAAGGGCATGGGCAAAGCCATCAGCGATCAGGAAACGATGATCCACAACCTCGAATTCGTAGGAACCCCATAAATGGCAGGCTCGGTCAACAAGGTCATTCTCATCGGCAATCTTGGGCGCGATCCCGAGGTGCGTCACACCACCGACGGCAAGCCGATTTGCAACCTCAACGTCGCCACGTCTGAATCTTGGAAGGGCCGCGCCGGCGAGCGGAAAGAACGCACCGAGTGGCACCGAGTGGTGATCTTCAACGAGAAGCTTTCGGAGATCGCCGGCAAGTACCTGTCGAAAGGCTCCAAGGTCTACCTCGAAGGCCAAATCCAAACCCGGAAGTGGACCGACCAATCCGGGCAGGAACGCTACACGACGGAGATTGTGCTGCCGACATTCGGCGGTGTGATGACGTTGCTGGGCGACAAGGCCGATGGCGAGACCAAGGCGCCGCAGCGCACGCCCGTCCCAGCCGAAATCGATGACGAGATTCCTTGGAAATGACCAACACCCTCGTCATTCGCGACGAACCATCACGCCAACGAGCGATCGACATGCTTTCGACACTCAGCCTCAAGAAGCCATGGGAGATCACCGTGGCGCCGCACAAGAAGCGCCGGAGTACCGATCAGAACTCGCTCCTGTGGAAATGGTACACGCACATCGCCGACTACACCGGGCACACGACCGAAGAAATCCACGAGTGGTGCAAGGCGCAGTTTCTGCCGCCGCGCATCGTGAACGTCGCCGGCAACGACGTGGAATATCGGTCCACGACGAAGCTCACCACCGTCGGCATGTCGGAGTTCATGGAGCGCGTCTACGCCTGGGCGACGTCGGAGCTGGGCCTATTCCTGCCCGTGCCCGAAGAAATGCACGGAGCCTAACCCATGCTCCAGGACCTACTCGTTACGTTGGGGAAGGCGGAAGAGGGGAGTCGGGAGTTGGACGCGGAAATCGCCGTGGCGGTGCGCTGCTTGGTCGATCACCTCGACAACGAAGTGCCGGAATGGGCGGACAGAAACTTCCCGCATTGGCGCGCCTTGCCACTCGGCTCCGTTGAGGTGGTTCACACCGATGGAACCGGCGGTCTGAATTGGCTGCCTCCGTATTTCACCACCAGCATCGATAGCGCCCTGACGCTCGTGCCGGAGGGATGGGGTTGGTCGGTTAGCGACCGAGCGCCAGCGCCGCACAAAGGGCGCGGCTTTGTCCACACCAAACAACTGGTCGTGAGCCCGCTGTTTCGGCACGGAGAGGCGACGGCTGCCACTACCGCCCTCGCCCTCTGCATCGCCGCCCTCAAGGCCCGCGCTCTCTACTCCCTCCCCAACCGTATGAGCGGTGAAGAGAAATGACGACCGACAGCAACGGCGATGCACTATGGGCGGCCGAGTGTGCGTTCAACGACGTGTACTGCGGCTGCGGCGAGTGCAAGCTTTCGACGGCGCTTAAGGCCGCTATCGAGGCGTATCTGAAGGACACCGATCTCGTAGAGGCCCTCAAGCTCGCCACGCACGAATTGAACGCCATCCGCGCACGCGACGGTGCACCTCAACACATCGATTGGCATCGCGGCCAACCGTTGCAAACGGATTCGTGCACGCACGAATGGTGGAACGAACTAACAGAGCGCTGTTACGCCGCCATCGCCAAGGCTTCCCCGCCCCTCCCCAACCCCCGCAGCGGCCAGTGAAACTCATGACCGTTCCGCTCGATCTAGATGAGGCGAACGCCTTCGTGTCCCGGCACCATCGCCACCACAAGCCCGTGGTGGGGCACAAGTTCAGCCTGGGCGCAGCTCTGGGCGACGAGATCGTTGGTGTTGCCATCGTCGGCCGTCCCGTCAGTCGGCGGCGCGATGACGGCATGACGCTGGAAGTGACGCGCCTCTGCACGGATGGGACTCGAAACGCTTGTTCGTTCCTCTACGGCGCAACTGCACGCGCGGCCTTCGCGCTCGGATACCGGCGCATCGGCACGTACATCATGAAATCGGAACCGGGCGTCACGCTCAACGCGGCGGGCTGGAAACTGATCGGTGAGACGCCGGGGCGGTCCTGGTCCGTCGCATCTCGGCCCCGCGTTGACACGCATCCTCTGGAGCCGCGCCTGTTGTTCGAGCAGACGGCCAACCCCCGCAGCGGGGAGGGGAGATGAGCGTCAAGATGCACGAGCCTAGCATCGGTGCATCGGACGAGTGGTACACACCGCCCGAGATCTTCGACGCGCTCAAGCTGCGGTTCGACCTTGATCCCTGCTCGCCGGGAGAGTGGCACTGGGTTCCGGCCGAAGGCGTTTATACGAAATACGAAGATGGACTCTTGCAGCCTTGGAATGGCCGCGTGTTCGTCAACCCGCCGTTCGGCAAGCGGCACGGGCATTTGCCCTGGCTCGCCCGCTTCCTCGACCATGGCAACGGCATCGCAATTTGCCGAGCCTACACATCGGCCGCGTGGTTCCACGAGTATGCCACAAAAGCCGATGCGCTGCTATTTCCGCGCGGTAAAACGAAATTCATCCGCCCTGATGGCACTGTAGGCAAAGCACCCGGCCACGGCATCACATTGCTGGCGATGGGCGCAGAGTGCGTCGATGCGCTGCGGTGTTCGCAGCTCGGGCTGTTTATCGATCGGCGGCCAACATGACCAAGCGCCGCCCCCTCTCCATCGCGCAGAAGCAGATATGAGCCGCACGCATCACGCGCGCCCACGTCGCCGGTTCTCGCCCGGTCAGATCGCAACGGTATGGGCTCGCCAGAAGGGCCTGTGCGCCTGTGGCTGCGGTGAAGCCCTCGTTCCCGGTCACTACGACAAGGAACACGAAATTCCGCTGTGGACAGCGCAGAGCGACGAGGAACGCGCGAATCTCGACACGCTCGACAATCTGCAACTGATGCTGCGCCGGCACCACAAACCGAAAACGAAAACCGAGGCGACACAACGGGCGAAAGAAGCGCGCATCAAGGCGAAGGCGAACGGGACGTGGCTTAAGTCAGCAGACCGTGAACTAGCCGCCCGTCTCAACCGCGTAAAGCAACTCTCCGACCAGGGGAATGGGTAGATGGATACGTGCGCGACGTGCAAATGGCTACGACCATTCGACGACCTAATGATGGTGCGCATTTCACGTCTGATCGGATCGTGTCGCCGGTTCCCTAAATGGGAAGGCGTTGAGTCGGATCACTACTGCGGCGAACACCACCCCGCTTCCGCCAATCTCACAGACGAGGGAAGGAAATAGACGATGGAATGGAAATCGACCGTTCCCGAGGGCACGCGCGGACCATGGCGCGTCGAGCGGTTCACCGTCACCCAGAAAGACGTTGCGATTTACAATCTGCGACTAGCGTTCTCGCCCGGCATGGGTGGACGGCAAGTCCCACCCGGCACGTACACGCGCCTGATGCGCGGAACAACGCTGGTCATGTCTGACACGCCGGCAGAGCGCCGCGACCACAGCTACGCCATCCGCATGGCCAAGGGGGACGTGCTGGTGAACGGGCTCGGCCTTGGCCTCGTCGCAACGGCGATGCTCGCGAAGCCAGAGGTGACAAGTGTCACCGTGGTTGAAAAATCGGCGGACGTGATCGCGCTTGTCGCGCCGCACCTTGATCCGCGATTGGCCATTATCGAGGCTGATGCACTCGCGTGGACGCCGCCGAAGAAAGCCAACTACGGCGCGGCATGGCACGACATTTGGGACGACATTTGCGGTATGGTGTATGAAACGCCACAAGATTTCCGGTAGCGGCGTCTTACATACGGCGGATGGAACACAAGCCCGCCGTATACACCCTCGTAGAACTCCACGCGGAGCTGGGGGGCAAGATCAACGCCAACAAGCGCGAAGCGCAGCGGCTTCAGGCGTGCATGAAGCACGTCGAGGCGGTCATTCAGTTGTTGGAACCGGATTTCAACCTTCGGACGATTGCCGCGAAGCGCCGCAATCGCGAGAACCCGCTATTCAAGAAGGGCGAGGTATTCCGCAACGTCCTGGTAGTCCTGCGGACGGCCGCAGCGCCGATGACGGCGCGCGAGATTTCCGTGGTCCTTTATCGGAGCCAGGGCGTTGATAACCCAACCCTGGAACAAATCCGGTCACTCTACAGCGCGATCAATTCCTCGCTCCGCAACCACGTCGGCAAGACGGTCGAAGTTGTTGGCGAGGGCATGCCCGCGCGCTGGATCATCAAACCTTAGTCCGGTTCCAGTAGCCGGTGAAATCGACCGACGGCTTGCACCGCAGCGCAAGCGCCGCGACTACTTGAACTTGCTCGCCGTTGGCGAGGCGGCGGTGATCTTCGCGCCAAGCGGCTTCTTGAGCGAAGCGCACGAGGTAGGGACCGGCCACATGATGATGGTGGCCTACCTCAGCGCGGCGCATCCGCGAAAAGAAACTCTCCGCTACGTTCGTGTTCGCTTCTTTGGTGCTGTACGCCTCTTGGTGATTGATGCGGTGCATTTCGTAGTGGGCGTGGAGATCGTTCCAGCCGCCCGCTTCGTCGGCATGGATCGCGGTTCCCTTCGCAGCTCGCGCGCGAATGAAGCTCAGGCCCGCTACCTCGGTGGGGAACACGCCGGTCAGGGTGCGCCCGCCACGCTCGCGGATGACGACCACGACGCGGCGCTTGCCGTTCTGATTGATCCGCAGCCGGCGATCCTTCCGTACCGTGCGGATGTTCTTCGGCTTCACGTAGCCGCCGAAGTATGCGCCGTCGATCTCGGCAACCTTGCCGACGCCGCCGACTACCTGGCCCTTCATGTCGGACGCCATCGCTTCGCGGAGCTTGTGCGCCAGCACGAACGCCGACTTGTATTGGATCCCGAGATCGCGGGAGAGGGCCAGCATCGACTTGCCCTTTACCTCGTTCATGAAGATCGCGATGGCCGCGAGGTACGTCCGCAGCGGGAGCTTGTGCGAGCCGAACAGCGTGCCGCTGGTGACGCTGAAATCGCCCTTACAGCCCTTGCAACGCCACCGTGGCGCGCCGGACGGGCGGCGGCAGTCGTACGCCTCATAGGAGCCGCACGACGGGCACACAGGCTCGCCGTCAGTCTCCGGCCAACGTACCTTGCGGAACATTGCTTCGGCTTCGGCCTCGCTCAGTTGCAAGACCTTGAGGAGGCTCAGGGAGCGTGCGGCGCTCGCCTTGAGGAAGTGCTGCATGGGACCAATCCACGCTGCGGGACTGGTCGGAATCCGCTGAATCCGCTATATTGCCGTAAGCGGTCATGGCTTAGGGGACCAATCCCTGGGTTTGTGATCCGGGGCTGGTGCGGTTGCCGCCGCGCTGGCCCCACTGAGTCCTGGTTGCCCGACCGGGATTCGGACCCGGACCTCTCCGCCTGTAAGAGCGAGCGTCCTACCGTTAGACTATCGGGCACGATAGAGCGCCAATTTCGGGGCCGTTCCTCCTCCTTCGCAGGGCAAGCGGAACGGCCCCAATCCTCGCCCACAACCGCTCGGCTGGCGCTGTTGCGGGCTCCCTCTCTCCTGGTCATTACGAACCTCCGTGCTGAACACGGACTGTATACGGAAATTCTCGTCCAAGGTCAAACGAAAAGTGGGCCGGGACGCATTTTTTCTTGTACGCAGACGCGGATGGGCGTATATAGAGGCTGCGGCCCAACCGCATTTGGAACAGGAGAACCAGAAATGGATGGCCCCGAAAGCAAGGCAGGAACGACGCCGGACCCCTTCGACGAGGGAAAGTCCAAGCGCACCGTCTCGACCATCGACTTCCCGTACAGCGACCTCGATAGCGCGATTGACTTGGCGCGGACGCTCCTCAATCGCGGCGGTAACTCGGCTGAGGTGGCCGAGCTGGCTGGGTGGATGGACCAAACAGCTTCGGGCGGGACATTCAAATCCCGTGTTTCGGCAGCGCGGCATTTCGGTCTGGTGACGCCCGAGCGCGGCCGCATCACGATCACGCCCCTCGGGCGCGACATACTCGACGCAGCCAAGGAACGGGTCGCGCGTGTAACGGCCTTTCTAAACGTTCCGCTCTATTCAGCAATGTACGAACAGTACAAAGGCTATGCGCTGCCGCCAGCGCCAGCGATCCAACGCCAAATGATCGATATGGGCGTGTCGCCCAAACAAGCCGAGCGTGCGCGTCAGACTTTCTCAAAGTCCGCGACGGAAGCGAACTTTATCGATCCCGGCACCGGGCGCTTTGTTAAGCCCGGCGTCGGACCGGCAGAACCAGCACCGGCTCCCGCTGAGAATCCGAGCGAGACCCCACGGAACAGCGGCGGTGGTGCTGGTGGAGGAGATGGCGGAAAGACACCTATCGATCCCATCATACAGGGCTTGATCAATCGCCTTCCGCCTTCGGGGTCGTCATGGCCGAAGGCCAAACGCAAACTTTGGCTCCAGATTTTGGAGAGTAGTTTTGACCTCGTGTACGTGGACGGTGCGGAGGGGGACGCTGACAAACTTCTTGCCTAGCCCGCCTCCCGCTCCCCAAGCGCGCGGCTTTGCGTCAGCAACCGTTCGGCCGTCGCGGCGAGATCATCCCATTGGAGCGATAGCTCCAAATATTGATCGCGCATTTTTCTATCCGCAGCGAGCGCCGACATGCGGCGGCAGTGTTCGGCGTTGGCCCGATACTCGGCGGCACGTTCCATGCCGAATATTTTTGACCGGGTGGCGAGGAATTTCAACCCCGGCCGCTGCCGGAAATTTTGGGGAGGTGGCGTTTGCTACACCATACCGCTATTCAGCACCACAAAGGAGGGGTGACGTGGACGCGGGAATGGGGTTTCTGATCGGTTGCGCACTGGGCGCGGTCATCTATTTGTGGCTGGAATACAAGTGACCCCCAGTACCTTCCCTATAGACCGGGGATGGGGAGGGAGTCTTTTGGGCAAGCCGTCCCGAAACGACGCACGTGCGATAGCTTGAAGCGATGTACCTGACATTGAGACCGTTGAGGAACTGATATGACCGAAAAATGGACGACGTTCATTCAGTGGAAGGGCACCGATCTGTGCATGGACTTCTACTGCCCGAAGTGTGGGGAGCATAGCCATTTCGACGGGATGTTCGCCTATCACATCGAGTGTTCGGGATGCCGAGCGAGATGGAAAATGCCCGAGCATGTCGAGGTGGAGGAGGCCGCCCCGGATGCAACTCCGGTTCTCTGCGACAACGACGCGGATGAAGCATGACGCAGGACCGCCCCTTCACACCCGCCGCGCTCGCTGAACGCTGGGAATGCACAGACCAGCACGTCCGGGATCTGATCAAGGGCGGCCAGCTCGGTTGCTTCCGACTCGGCCGGCTGATTAGGATACCGGCCATCGAGGTCGCGCGGGTCGAGGGGGAATGGAGTATCGGCTCAAGCGGTTCCGGGGAAAGTGGGCCGTCGTCTGGAGCGAGAACGGCGCAACGTGCCGTCGTTCCCTTCGCACCGCCGATGAGGACGAGGCCAAACGGCGGTTCGCAGACTGGAAACGAGACGCCCAACGGGTAGGTGATACCGTGGCCGATATCTTCGCCGCCTACCTCAAGGAACTGGAGCCGAAAGCCCTCAGCATCGAGCCGGTCAAGGCCGCGTGGAAAGCCGCCGGGCCGTTCTTCGGGCACTTCTATCCGGACCAGATCGATCGGGATAAGTGCCGGGAATACGCCGACAAGAGACGCGCGGCGGGCCGCAAGGACGGCACCATAATAAAGGAGCTGGGCACGGTTCGGGCCGCCCTGCGCTGGCAGAAGAAGAACACCCCCGCCGTCTTTGAGTTGCCGTCCCGCCCCCAACCCCGGCGGCGCGCGCTCACGCGGCCGGAAGCCGACGCGTTGGAGGACGCCTGCAAAGCGCCTCATGTCAGGCTGTTCGTAACCCTGGCCTTGGCGACGGCGGGACGGGCGAGCGCGCTGCTGCAACTCAAATGGAGCCGGGTGGACTTCGATACCGGATTGGTGGACCTGGGAGGGGGGCTACAGCGCGGAAAGGGAAGGGCCGTGGTCCCGATGACCACGAGCCTCCGGATCGCGCTGGAGGAGGCCCGGAAGGGCGCACGGACGGACTATGTGATCGAATATGCCGAGCGGCCGGTCCTGAGCGTCAAAAGGGGCTTTGCGCAAGCCTGTGCCCGGGCGGGGCTCAAGGACGTGTCGCCCCACGTCCTCAGGCACACCGCAGCCGTGTGGATGGCTGAGGGCGGTATTTCCATGCCCGAGATCGCGCAGTTCCTGGGGCACGAGGACAGCCGGATCACTGAACGGGTCTACGCCCGATTTTCGCCAACGTTTCTGCAAAAGGCCGCGATGGCCCTGGAGCGGAGACGATGAGGGAAGGCGCTCCGGTTCCGTTGAACCGCAAGTCGCCCAGGTTCATTGCCTGTTCACGGCCAAAAACCACAGGGCCGCTGGGCCATACCGCAGAAAACAGCCGGTTTTGAGGACGGTCAGCCCCTTCACACGGGACCTCTCTCCTGTTATAAATCAAGGAGATGCAGAGATTTTTAGGTCCATTTGAACCGAACGGGGCGGTTAGCTCAGCGGAAGAGCACCTCGTTCACACCGAGGGGGCCGCAGGTTCGATCCCTGCACCGCCCACCAAATCCACTACTTTGTTCTGGGCTCGTGTCCAGAAGGGTGCGGCAGACGATTGCTGGCCCTGGCAGGGCGCCACGATGAAAAACGGCTATGGCCGTGTGAAGCGACGCGGCAAGGCCGAACTGGCCCACCGAGAGGCCTTCCGCCTAACCAAGGGCGAGATCCCCGTTATCAAGAGGCCCTACGCCACGCTGATTGTCCTGCACCGCTGTGATAATCGCGCGTGTTGCAACCCGGATCACCTATACCTCGGGACCTACATGCAGAATGCCCGAGACATGGTTGATCGTGGGCGCACCCAGTGGGACGCCAAGCGGGGCTAAGTCACTCGCAAAGGCTCACCCAACGGGCGTTGAACTCATCGATTTGGCGCACCGTGTCGGCGGAGTCGCCGTCGCCCCAGGTGATGGGCTTGAAGTTCACGCAGCTAAGGTCGTTTGAACCTGTCGTGCACCCGCTTAAGGCTGTCAGGATCAGAAGCGGCGGCAGTAGCCTTCGCAGCGTTGTCCAGGCCCTTCGTCGCATCGTCCGCCCTCTGCGCATCCCTGCCCTGGTTCTTCGCGTTGTGGACAAGCAGCCAGATGCACAGACCAAGGATAACGAATACCCCGCCGATGATGGCATAGGTGGTCATGCGCTCGGGGAGTCAGGCCACAGAGCCGCGACAGCGCCGCCAAGGGCCGTGCCGAGGGCGAGGATGGCTTCCAACTGTCCAGGGCTGAGAGCGACACCGACGGCGGTGAGAAGGCCGGTGATGCCGAGCCAGGTGCTGCGTTCTTTCAGGCGGTCGATGAGAAACTGCTTCATGGTCTATCCTTCCTATTTGTCGTGGTAGAAAACGTGGTGGCCGATCGAGCCGAACATCTTCAGGCTGTCGGCCCACTTCGGTTTGATTCCGATGGCGTGGTAGTGAGTTGCGCCTTGCGTCGGGTCCGCCTCTTGCGCCGTCAGGGCTTGCAGAGCCGCCAGGGCGCAGCGTTGGAAATCCAGGTCACCCCATCCGACGGCTTCGATCTTCGCCCGGTTGGGATCGTCAGAATTCCAGCACGAGAACTGCTTCGGCTTCTTGCACACCTCGATGATGGAATTGCCGAACCACCCGCCTTTGCGGACACGGTTGAGGATCACCGAGGCAACTGCGAGTTTTGCGAGTTGAGTTTCACCCCTCGCCTCGCCGTAGATCGTGCGGGCCATGATTTCGATGTCGGGTAGGCCCGTCACTCGGCCTCCTTCGCGTCTTCGTCCGGCTCTTCGTCTTCCTGTTCGCAGTATTTCCACGCCACAGGATCACAGTTGCAGAGGCCACCGAACTCTGCACAGCCCCAACAGCGGCGGTCACACGTCATGAAGCTTCCCCCTGAAGTCCACGACGCCGGGCCTTACGACACGCACGAGCTCCGGCTGCAACAGCTCACCATCGACGAACGTCAGCACGCAAAACCCGGAGCGATGATTCCGGGGGTTGTCCTCCATGTACTCGAACTGGGGGCCAAACGGGTCCGCCATCGTTCCGCAATCGACCCCCCATCGCGTCCCGTTGAAGTCGTCGAACGGGTAGATTTTCTGGCTGTGCAAATGGCCGGTAACGATGGTTTTCCCGGCATCCTTCGTATTGTTGCCGGGGGCGTGGATGCCGCCCTTGTACCGATGCTTCACAACCACGCTGCCGTTGATCCAGCACGACCAGCACGCCTGCCAGACCGGGAAGTGGTCCTTCAGATGGACGCCCGTGACCTTGAGGTATTCAGGGGCGACTGAGGCGAGACGGCTTTCAAAGCGCGCATCGTGGTTGCCGAGGCTCCAAATCTTCTTAGCCCCTGCCGGCGCGGCCTTCTCGATTTCGGTCAGGCGTTCCTTCGCGGCCTCGATCTCATCGACGACCTTGGGGCGGTCCTCCCACATGATCGACGGGTGTCTGGAGATGGACGGGAAATCCATCACGTCGCCGTTAAGAATTACGGCGGACGGCTTCAGCGCCTTGCAGAACTTCAGGAACGCGAGATGCGCCGTGGAAATGAGGCCGGGCCAGTAGTGGCAGTCCGAGCCTATAAGGACCGAGCCGTTATCGACTCTGATCTTGAGCCGCGCGTCGTGATCGACCTGAGCCCCGGCGTGGCGCGGAGACGAGATGACGATGTTGTATTTCCGCTCTAACGCCCGACGCCGGGAGAAGATGTTGGTTTCGGCCAGATCGTACTTCTGTGCCATGGCCGCCGAGCCCAGAAGCGGGAACTGGCGAATGAACTCATCGTCGGGGATCTTTGGTAGCGCCACCTACACCCCCGCCGCCGTGAACAAGCATCCGGTTCCACAGATGATGAAATCCGGTGTCTCGCTCGGATGCATTGAGTTGATGGTGACTTCCTTTGGACCGTTAGGAAGATCGATGGTGATCCGACTTCCAATGCCAAGCCCCATGGCCCTGGATGCGGGAACCGCAGTGCAGTCCCAGTTATGGTCGTCGTCCTTCTGCCCGATCGTGCAACACGCAGTTCCGATGTTGTTTTGGTACTTGGCAGGCCAGCCGCGTTCCTGGGCGTGGGCGGGGAGTGCTGCGAGGAGGAGCAGCAGGAGGAGGAGCCTCATCCGTGCCTCGCCGTCAGCAGGAAGCCGAAGAACGTCACGACAATCCCGCTTCCGATCATTGCCGCGAAGGCCATCCAAAGTGCGTTGACCAGCCTGCCGCCCTTGGCTTGGTTCTGAGCCGCCGCGAGGGCCTTAACCTCGGTCGCGAACTCTGCGAAGATTTTGCGAGCCTCTTGCCAACGTTCCTCGCAGCGGTCCTCATGGCCTTCGATCTTTGTTAAGGCTTTGTCCGCCTTGGATCGGGCCTCATGATCGATAGTCTCGGTCATTTTGGTGTTAGGCTTCTTGCGGTTTGCATCGCGGCTCCTTTGCAGTCGTGATGTGAATCAGCCTCCGGCCGTCGTTGCTGCGGCGGTCGGGGGCGCCCTGAAGCGTGCTAAGATAGAAATGCCCAAAACCGAGGAACGGCGATGAGCCTTGACGATTACGAGCCGGCAGAACGCCGCCGCTTCAATTACAGCGGTGCTGAGGTCGTCATCTTCCTGAGAGAGGACGGCGAGTCCGCGTTTGGTTACTGGAGTGTTCGCCTCGGTGGCGGCAAGGAACACGAATCTGGATTGCGGCTTGAGTGCTCCGAAGAAGAGCTCACCCGAGACGCTAAAGCGTTTATCGAGCGCCTTAAGACCTTGCCCGGATCACCCAAACCCAACTCGTCGAGTTGACCGACATGCGTCCGCCCGTGGTGCTGAACACGCCCAAGGTCGCACCCTGGATCAACAGCACGTTCGTCTGATCTGCTGCCAATCCGATACCGCTTGAGCCTGGCCCAGCATTCGACGCCACCAGAAATTCTTGTCCCGTCGAGAAGCCGCCGGTCGAGGCTATGCACTTCAGGGAGGCGGTGTAGAGGCTCGGGATGCCGTTCAGTTTGTGCGGGTAGGTAATCGTAGCCGACGAGCTGACGGTTTGAGATGACGAGACGGATACGCGCCGATCGCTCGTGATCAACCAACCGTTCGGCGCACTGTTCGCGCTCTCCACCAACGTAACCGAGTCGTATTGGCTCATAAGTTGGATCGAGGTTGCGCCCTGGATCAGATCAGTTGAGCCGGTAGATGCAGCGCTGACATACACAGCGTTGCTCGATACGGCATCGAGGCGCTGGAGCGCGTAGATGAGGACTTGCGATGTCGAGCACGGCGGCAGCGTGATCGTTTGATCGGCGGTTGACGCGTCGGCGCCGAGGAACTGGCCGCTGTTGATAGCCTTGAGCGTCTGGCTTGCGGTGCTGTAAGCGCTCGCGAAGTAGAGAGGCTGACCGAAGCCCGGCGCTCCGCCGAATTGTGTGAAGTGCCAGTTCGCCCCGTCGCATTGCAGCTCGGCGGAATAGCCTTGCCAGACGCGCATGGTTTCCGTGCTGCCGTCGATCTTCGCGGAGCCGGTTGGGATTAGCGCAAAGCTATTCGAGTTGGGTGAGCTGTTTTTGAACCGAACCCAATAGCCGTTCCCTGCGTCGGTAGAGGCAGGCAACGTGAAGTTGGCGCCGGCCGATCCATCGGCAGTGCTGTCGAACAGATAGCCGTGGTCTGAAGACGCGAGAGTGATCCCACCCGTAGAGCCAACCCGAGTAATCAGCCTATCCGCCGCCCGCATGACCGTACGCATGGCAGCTGTAGAGGTGGAGGTGAGAAGGCCGGAGCCGGAGACGAACGAGGAGACGGTGACGGCGCTGGAGACGGAGAGAACGCTTGAAACAGCCCAGCTCTGCGAATCCGTTCCGGGCGTAACGGGCGCCGCGGTGGACGAGAGGATGAAGACCTTGCCGCCGTTGGCCGCTCCCCGGCGACTGTACACCATATGCCCGTCAGCCAGATCCCTGGTGCCGTCCGCGTCCTTGGTGCGCTGCCAGGATGAGGTGGCCGCGAGGTAAATGCCGTTCGAGGGTCCGGAGGACTGATCCTTGACCAGCACCCGGTCCCCCTCCACCACGGAAATGCCGTCGATGGTCTGGGCTCCGGACAGGGTGAGGTTATTTCCGGTAGACGCCACCAAAACAGGGGCGTGCATGGCATCCCCGAAAATCGCTCCGTACAGGCGGTCGGTAATGGATGAGGTCATATGCTATACTCCGCCGCCCGTATGCGCTGGAACTACACCAAGACGATGCTGCTGATCGTGGCGTGCAAGTTTGCGCTGGGGTTTGTCGTGTCGCTGATCCTGTGGGAGTCGCCGTTCAAAACCGGCGGCACCTTCTGGATCGGGCTCAATGTGGTGACGATGGGCCTTACGGCTGCGGTTGTGATGGATTCTGTTGCAGCACTTCGATGGGCCTGTCGCTCGGCTTTCGCGCGCCGGAGCCGATAACACCTGCCTCCACGGCGATGTTGGAAAGGGCGACGACGGCGCCTTGTGTCAAACGCGACAAGGGCTTGAACGCCTGGACTTGTTTTATGCCCTTATCGGTCAACAGATACTCCGCCAACTTGGCGCGGCTGCCGGGCTCGCGTAGATTTTCGATGAGGGACACGACGTTATTCCCGGCGTTCCAGTAGGTGTCCGGGCTGGCAAGCTTGCCAGCGACCTTCATCTTCGTGCTGACGCCGCCGGCCCGGGCGCCGAGGTCGGTTGCCGTTGGCGAACCTTCTGGCAGTGAACGCGAGGCGGCATTCAAGACGTTGAGGAATCGCTCAAAGCTGTCCGCCTTCTGTGGCCCGATCGCGGCAACGATGGCGTCGTGTTGAAGCGGATCGCGCCCAAGGCGGGAATACATCTGCCCCGGTACGTTGCCCGACATACCCGCCGATTTGATCGAATCGTCCATAACATTCGCGAGGTGAGCCACAACGCCGGAGTTCCACGCGCCTTCTTCTCCGGCAGAGGTAAACGCCTCACGCATGCGGGTGATTTCCTCCGGCAGAATATTCTTGCCGTTGAACACCCGCGTCACCATGCCGACGCGATCGGGACCGCTCATCTTCTGGATAAAGCCGATGCCGCCGTTGAGAACGGAATCGACCATGTCCGAGGCATCGCCGTAGATCATTCGCGCCATGGCGTAGGAGCCGCCCTTGCCGCCCGTCAGACGGTCGAGCTCGCTCACGAGCTCCGTCTTGAGTGCGTAGGCCGCCTGTCCCTTGGCCGTGAGTTTTCCCGTCGAAGGATTGGCGTTCTGACCGATGATCTCGTCCAGGCCACGCTTGACCTGATCCCAGGTTTTCAATGACAGGCCAGAGGCGACACCGCCCTTCGGCGCGTCCATCTTGCCGAGCGCCGCCGCCTCCTTGGCATACGAACTCAGCTCGGCATCGACCGGCCCCATGAGTTCGCCGCGAAGGTCCGATATCTCACGCGCGGTCTTAACCGCCCCTGCCCTTTCAGCGCGGTCCCAAATATTCCGAAGCGCCGGAGAATCCAGAGACGGGAAGGTGTCGTAGGCCAATTTGTAGACGCCCTTGGCTTCTTCGCTTCGGACGCGCAACGCCTCGTTGACCACCGCATCCGCGCCCTCGCGGAACGACGAAATCATATCTTCACGTCCGGTGAACGGGCCGATGTTTGCCATCTCGTCGCGGTAGGCGCGTGGAATTTGTGTTTGCCACTGCCCTTGCTTGAACTCCTGCATCGTATCGGCCGTCTCGGAGTAGCGAGACAGTTGCCGTTCCTTCTGCATGAGCGAGGCCAGGCCGGTTTTCTGCCCTGCACTCAGCTTGACGCCCCTCGCCTCAGCTTCGGCTTCCAGCGCGGCCCATTTCTGCTTTTCGACCTGGCTGACGATGCGTGCGCGGTCAGCCTCGGACACCCCGAGCGGGGCTCCGCCCTGCAGCAGTCGATTCACACCAAGAGCCATGGCCTGCCCGCCCGCAGCCAAGGCACCATGACCCGCCATGTTGAGGAAGTCGTAGTCCGCACCGGCGAATGGAACGGCGTCCTCTCCGGCAATAACCTTGTCCAGCGCCTGTCGTGCCCAATCCGTCAATCCGGCCGCGACCGTTGCCGCTCCGATGCTGACCGGACCTGAACCGGCCGTCGCCGCACCCGCAATCCCGCCCGCGACTTGGGGAGCCGACGGCCCCATACCCGAAGCGTACTGCGACCCGAACGCGGAGAGCGTGTCACCGACTCCGGTCTGGGCGCCCATCGTCGGCACGACCTTGGCGATGAGGTTGCGCTCCGGCACCCAGCGGACGATCTCGCCGTTGATCGTGCCGAAGTAGTTCGTCGGGACTCCGAAGTGCTCGGCAAAGCGTTTGATCTTGTCCTCGTCCTTCGGGGCCAAATACGCCCGAGCGATGGTGCCGAAGTCGGCTCCAAGTGCTGGATCGTCGGCAATGCCAGTGGCACCAGCGCCCTTGCCCGGCCCGCGCGGAGCACTTCGGTTGCCGTCGGAGAGCGGACCTCCGCCTGCGTAACCTCGTTCCACCAGTTCGTCTTGGCCGGAAGCTTCGCCTCGGTTTCTCTCACCTCGGCGCGCGTCGGCGCTATCTGTGGCGCGGGTTGTGAGGTGACTTCCGACCACCAATCCGTCAAGGACCGACGAATCCGAACTCGCGGGAGATTTGCGTGCGAACGGCGTTCTTCAGATCCGCGCCTTCCATGCCGCGCTTCTTCAGATCGGCCTCGATCGCGTTGCCACGGTCGCTCATGATCTTCGGCATATCGTCAAGCCCGACGCTATCAAACTTGACGCCCTTGGCTTTCGTGTAGGCAAGCCGAGCGATGGCCTTGTCGGTGAATTCGGTGAAGCGCTTGATCTTGGTTTGCAACTCCGTCGGGCTATCGCCATCAAAAATGCCCGTCCCTGTCTTCGGCAGGTACACCTCCTGACGCTGAGCTTCGCTGGGCGTAATGGCCGTGCCGCCCATGGCCTTCATCTTGTCGGCGAACAATTGTCCAGCTTCGGCGCGGTAATCGGTGAATTCCCGAAGTGAGGCTTTGTCGGCGTCTGAGATATTTCCGAGATCCAGCTTGTCCCTTAATGCCGTCCATTCGTATCCGAAGCGTGCGGGGATCTGCTGGAATTCCGGCTTGAATTTTGCCGCGATGGATGTAAGCGATTGCCGCGTGTTGAGGGCCGACAACAAATCCTTATCGACAAGGTTGGAGCCATCAGTGCCGAGACCTGGTGCAGTAGCCTGTGAGGCGGGACGCCCCGATGTGATCGCCTTCACCGTCCCGTCCGGGTTGAAATCAACGTTGAGACCGGACGAGGGTTTGCCGGGCGGATATTTCTTCAGAGCCTCAGGATCGAGAAGTTCCGGGCTACCGACTTTGCTACGTGGGACCAGCCGCGTTCCCGTCGGACTGTTGGGGTCTCCAATTTCCTCGACCTGAAGATCGCCCCGCGTATCGGGATGGCCGATGAACTGGAACAGCTCGGCATCGTTCTTCGGCTCACGGCCGAACAGCGCCATGAACTCCTGACGCTTACCCAGACCGGCATCCCTGGCTTTGTTGATCGTACTTTTCGCATCAAGGAACTTCGTCCACATGCGGTCCTGGGCCTTGTCGCCCAGGATGGCGCCCATGGCGGGATTCTTCAGCGCACCCTCGGCCTCGTCCAATTGGCCACGGGCGATCAAACCGCCGATACCAGCCTCGGTAATTCTTTCCCGGTACGCGCGGCGGAACGTGTCCTCTTTGCCGGGACGGAGACCGGGGGCGGCGTTGTCGATGACCGCATCCATCCGACTGAACAACTCAGGAATCTTGCTCGGGTTCTTCCACGCCTCGTTCGCGATCTCGTTCGCCTTGGAGCCGAGATGGTTGTTGAGAAGGGTGTCGGCCTGCTCGTTGCTCTGTGCGACGGCACGGGCCTGGAGCTTGCCCATGTCCCGATCGATCTGCGCCTCCAGAGCAAGGCGGCTTTCGGCCGAGCCGCGATGCTCCTTCAGGATGCGCTCCTTGTCCGCCTTCATGAACCCGCTGAAGCGATCCAGAGCCGAGTCGTCGGTCACGTCCTCTTCGCGGATCAGGCGTTGGAATTCCGCCTCGCCTCGTGTCGAGAACGCATCGGAGTCCTTGATGCGCGACAGCACGTCTCGGCGCGCATCGCGTCGGGCCTGGGCCTGGAACAACTGGGTCGAGGCGTCGTCGAGTAACGCCGTGCCGCCGGCATCCGTGGCCGCAGTTTTCGCAGCGGCAGCACTGTAGGACGGGTCATATCCAGCCACGGCGCGCGTCTGCTGCGGCGCCGGAGATTCACCGAAGGTCTGAACGTTCGGGAGTTTCGCTGCCATTATGCGTACCCGTCCAGATAGTCATCATTCGTAAGGGCTGCGGTGGAAGTCCTCTTTGGGCCACCGCCGCCATACTTGTTGTACATGCCGCCGAAGATCTTCCCGGCCCCGCCGACTAACGTGGTGAGCGATCTGCGGTCCGCCACATCAGTAGCTATGCCGCCGCCTCTCCGTGCCTCTGCCGCTTCGTAGCGCCGGAGAAGGGCCTGGTTCTCATAGGCCTGAGCTGCGGAGTCGCCCTTGAACAAATCTGAGCGCGCGCGAAAGTCGCCCTCTCTCGCAATATCCTCTGACAGATCGACGACCGTCGGGTCCAGAGCTCCACCACCGGAGGCCGCGGAGCGCGCCTGCACTGCAGACTGGATCAGACGTTCCTTGCGACGTTCCTGCAGGAGGTCGCGCTGAGACGCGGCGCGTTCCTGCCCCGCCTGTCTTTCTCCAAGGCCGGCGGTGTATTCGAGACCCTGAGCCTGCGCTTCGGACGCGACCTGAGCCGCCTTCCCCGCCTGCTGCTGGTTTTGCGCCGACATCAATGTCGAGGCAACTGTCAGTGCTACTGCTGCCCAGGCCATGCGTACACCTCCCCCTCGCTCATGGAAGCGAGATGGCGGAATCCCAACTTGACGAGAAAGCGTTTAGATCCGGCGATGTTGGGTTCAGCAAGAGCCACGGCCGGGAACGTCAGCCCTTGCGAAAGGAAATACCGCGCGCCGAGAACCACATCCCTTGTGCTCATCGCTGTGCGGTCGGCCCAGGAAAACAGAACCGGCGTGAGGCCGTGGCTGTAGAGAACGCCGGCAATCCCGACGACATTGGAACCGCGAACCGCAACGAAGGCACGAACCGTTTTCGCGCCGAGGTGCCCGGCGTGTTTCCGCATCTCGGCCTTTGTCGCGGGACGGAATACAACGTCACGCGCCAAGCTTGTCGTTGTCCGTAAGGATCGTCGAAAGCCTTCCGCCTCGCGTCACCATCGCTGCTCGTCTCCGGGAGGCGGCTTTCTTCGCCGCATCATCGTCCGGGATCGGCATCGTCGGAGGGGAGGCAATGGCTGGAGCCAGAGGCGGCGGCTCGATCTTGGGTTGGGTGAAGATGCCGAGGGGATCGGTGATCCGACTTCCCCCACCCGTCACCAGGTTGACGCCCTTGAGCTTTGGCGCATTGTCAAAGGACATGGCGTTCTCCTTAGGTATCGATCACCGGGACAGCGCCCAGTACCGTGCAGGGTCTTGGAGCGTCGGCTTGTAGACACATCCGCGGATTGACCGAGGTGTCTCCGGCGAACTCGAACTCCATATAGTCGTAGGAGGTCCAAATCGAATCCGGATCGACATCGGCCTCCTCTTCCGTCAAGGGGAGCTCGTCGAGGTTGTCGAAATCCTCGCCATAGCGCAGCCCTTGAGCGTGGGTGTTGGCGAGCATGAGCCGCAGCGCCTTCACGCGCTGCATTTCCATCAAGGCGGCTTCCAGAGGTGCGAAGGCGAACTTCGCGTTCTTGTACTGGCCTTGATAGTGCAGCCCGATGACAGCGTTGGCGACACTCTCCGTGAGCGCAAGCAAACCTGCAGATGAAACCGTGTAAGTCTGCTGCCGATCCTCATCCGTACCGATATCGACGCCGTCCGCCCACACCACGACTTCCTCGCCCGCCAAATGCGGTACGGAGATCGAAGTGGTCGGAGAGCCGCTGTAGACGAAGAAGCTGTCGGCCTGTTTGTTCAGAGTCCCACCAAGGCACTCGCTTTCAAGCGCCCACTTCTCCAGATACCGGACATCGCTGCCGTTGATGGTGCGCTTGACCGTGTAGTACACCGCATCCTCGACCGAACCGGGGAGGACCGTCACATCCTCCACCTCGCCGTCGGTTTCGATCTCGATCAGCGCCTTCACCTCTTCGGCCTTGTTGAAGACGAGCATTACGACGGTTCCATCGGAACGAACCGCGTGAACCCTCGTGTCCGGGTATCTCTGAACAGCAAGGTGAACGAAGCCGGGAGAGCCGATCTGCGGATAGAGGATCGTCAGCTCGCCGGAGCCGTAGTCCAGCTTCCCGGTATCGAATGAAAGATTGTTGAGCCCCGTTGTGGCCCTGTCGATATAGATGCCGTCGCCATCGACCTTGATCGCCTGGACCGGAGCCGAACCGTAGGTAGAGGCGTCCTTGAGATTGTAGTTTTCGTTGGTCAGCGTCTCGTCGAGCGAGTTGGAGCGGATGGACAACTCGGCGCCCTCAGCCCCAACCAAGAGACGTTGCAGATCGATCGCCCAGTTGATGAAGTCCACCGGGCCGAACCCGATGGTGCGGATGATGGGAGCTGATTCACCCTCAACCGCCGTATCGAAGCTGTAATACGAGTCGCTGACCGAGCCGATGTTCCAGTTCTTGCCGAACCACCACAGTCGGCCTTCATAGAAACGAACTGAGGTCGGCCAGCCGCGATAGTCCGACCAGATCCCCTCCGCCCATTGATCCGTTGCCGTCGTCGAACCCATCGGACTCAACACCGCCGCGCTGACAGACGTGGGGGACGAATACCCAGTAACCCTCGCGACACCCGTGATGCTGCCGCCGGAATAGGACAGAGATGCGGTTATTGTGCCTGTGGAATAGTCGCCGGTATCGACACCCAGGCGATAAAACACGATCTGGTTGTCGAGCGAGTCATCGAAGCTGATCGAGGCTTGATCCGTCGTGTAGGTCGTCACATCGACCCAGGAGCCTTCTTCGCCAACGGATCGTTGCAAAGTGGCCGTCGTGCCGGTGCCGCCCAGGTTGGTGAGCGTGAGTTGAAATACACGCGCGTTGTCTACCCCAACGACGCGGATTGAATTCGTCCACTGTCCCTGCCCCGTTACTGTCGCCGTGACGTTCTGCCCGACGGAGTCGAGTTTGTACAAAGCCCCAACGTGGGACGGCTTGAACAGGTTGCTCGACGCCGTCAGGGTGATATCGCCGGTCAGCCCAGAGGCCGTCAGCGTTGTGCTAGTGACGTTCTGAATCCGGAACGGACCGTCCTCGGCTTCGTAGAGAACGATTGACCAGGAGCGCCCGATCCCGCGGCGCTCGATCTTGCGCTGCTGAAACCCATCACAGGCAATGAACTCGATATCGCCGGATTGGTGCCATCTCAGAAACGGAAGGTCGATTTCTTCCCATGGCACAGGAAGGCTCAAGGCCCCGCCCGGATCGATCGTGCAGGAATCCACCAAAGCCGCGTACTGCGTCTTGTTCGACAGGCGGATGTAGAAGCTCGTCGTCGGCGTGAAGGCGAGAGAGTGAGCGCCCGTGCCCAAATCCGACTCGGGGATCAGATCGTCGGCGCCCAGGGTGGTTCCGACCCGGAGCGTAACCGTTCCCCGCGCAACAACCAATCGCAGCCCGTGTTCAACGCCCGTATCGGAACCCGCCAACGAAACCTGTTGCGTACGGACAGCGGCGTTGAACCGCGTGCCAACCAGCGAGAGATAACCGCCCGTGAGCCAGGATGAGGTTGCTCCCGCCTCATCGGCATCCGTCCAGCCAGGTAGCGTGGGATCGGAGAACGTTCCGCCGGTTATCGTCGTGGAAACTGTGGGACGGGTCAGGACCTCATCGTCGATGAGAACCCGCATCGTCTGGTTGGTGATCTGAATCAGCGCCGTGTCGTCGGTCGAGAACACGAAATCGATGTGCTTGGCCTTCTTGCTGCCGTTCGTGGTGGCGATGTACTCCCACCCCGGCCGGAGGCTCATCGGTCCCAGGGACTTGGGAATCCAGTTCGTCATCACCTCGGCGGATAAAGCCAGGCGCTTGAGATCGAGGCGGGCAAGAGCCAGCGGGCTTACGAGTCCCCTGTTGAATGCCAACAGAGGGACAGGAAGTGTCGCCATCTAGAAGAGCGACCGCCTTGACGTACGCTCGCGCGTCGAATTGCCGAGACGAGCTCGTGCCCAGCTTCCCATCGGGGGACGACCCGTCCCCTCGTTCATGGAGTCCTTCGCCGCGGCGTTCTTCATCTGCTCGACGTAGAGCGCATCGACACGAGCCACGGCTGTATCGGAAGCACCTTTGATGCGAGGCCCGGCCCATTTCGCCAGGTACACTTCGACGAAACGCTCGAACGTCGGGGACCACTGGGAGAAATCCCCGCCGTAGTTGTCGTCATCCGACACGTAGCGGACGTAGATTTGTTCCAGATCAGCCCACCAATAACCCCGCTCGTCCTTGTACTGCCGGTCGTCGAGCGGATCGGTGAAGCGCTCGTCTACCGCAATCGAGGCGGTGCGAATCCAATCCGTGGGTTTGGCGAAGCCATGGATGAACCCGAACTCCGGATCGACGTTCGGATCGTATTCGACCATCGCCGTTCGCATGGCGAAGTTCCACTGCCCCTGCTCCAGGCAGAATTCGATGGCGTCACGATCCCAGACGCTATCGAGGACCCGTCTCGGCTCGCGGTTCTCCGCGAGGTTGGCAAGCTTCCTCTGCTCCAACAGCAAGAGCGCGCCGTTATAGAGAGAAAGCTTCGTAGCCGTCACGCGGGCACCACCTTCTGGTGCTCACGGCGGAAGTCCTCCGCCTGCTCTTTCGTGGCGAAGCCGTCGCGGATAACTTTCTTGCCGTCCTTCGTCTGCACGCGATGCTTGGCGTGAGGACCGGCCCAGATCACCTCGTACGTGTCGTTGGCGCCGACTTCCTTCTTGTCGTGAACAACGAGATCTCCGATGGGGGAAACGATTGCTTCCACCGTCGAGGCGTACAACACGCGTAGGGTGATTTCCTGGGAGCCGTCGTCCCAGAAGCACTCGATCTTGTCCTTGGCGTGGAACTGGGAGGCGTGGTGCGCCCAGAACAGCGGGCTGAATACGGCCTCGACCGGAGTCCCCGCCGGGATATCGGCGTGATGCAGCGCACGCGAATACTCGGCGACATTCACACGTCCGACCTGAAGCTTGGCTTTCATGTGGGCGCTTGCCTTGTTGGTGTCGGTCATCGGTTCTCCAAAAAGAAGGGGCGGCCCCGTGATTGAGACCGCCCCGGTCGTGAACGCAGAGAGTTACGACGCCGAGCTGACCATCAGACCGGCGGAGAACGTGACGCTCGTCGACGTGAGCGAGACCACGCGGTGGAACGACACCGCACCGCCGATCACGTTGTTGAGCACCATGTCGCCCGGCTTCATGCCGAGCTTCAGGCCGTCGGTCACGAAATCGGACGTGCCGAACGCAGCCTGGAGGTGGGTTGAGACATAGATCCACAGCTTCCCGCCGATCAGCGAGGAGCTGACCGTCGAGTTGTAAGTGGACCCACCACCCAGAGCGATGGGCTGAAGCACCATCGACGGGGGGTTCGGGGAGGAGGAATTCGCAGCAGCATATGCCATGGTTCAATCCTCCCTTACTGGCCGACGTACGCGGAGCCGTTGTGGAGCATCTGCACCACGCCGGAGTTCTGGAGAAGCTTTCCAGCCATGTACATCGTCGCCCGCGCGTACGAGTAGTCGTTCTGCTCGTCGTAGCCGGCGAAGGTCTGGAGACCGGCGGTGTCGGCCGCATGGCCGATCGCACGCCGATGGTACATGTAGCACTTCTCCGAGGATGTCCCCACGCCCGTCAGACGGGGGTGGATGATCCAGTTGACGCCAGCCCAGCGACGGAAACGCCGCGCGGGACCGGAGTACGGCTTCACGTCAACATAGTCGGCGCGCGAGAACTCCGGGATCTGAAGCAGGTACGCTTCGAAAGCCGGGGTGATCAGCCCGAACATGTTGTCCTCTTCCTCGATCGGGACGAAGGCGTTGCCGAGAATGGCGCGGCACTTCGAGACGAGGTTCGCATCGGCCGTGACCGCTGAACCGGTATCGACGGTGGCGGTGTCCAGCTCCGCAATGATCGTGTCGTCGGTCTTGCGGTTCAGGACATCGACCGAGTTCTCCTGCATGAGCCGGCGCAGGTTGCCCTGCGAGGCGAACAGGTTGAATCCGGTCATCTGCGGCTTGTCGTGCCACTCTTCGAGAGTGGCGGTGACTTGCGTCAGGTCGTTGGCGCGGCCCTGGATGAGACCGTTGACGCCGCGCGAGACGGCAGAAGCATTACCCGAGCCGGCAACGAGGAAGGTTGCCTTCTGGCCCTTGATCACCGCTTCCGTGGTGCAGGTGGCGCGCAGCCGACTCTGCTTGTCCTCGAAAGTTGCGACGTACTCCTGCCGGAATTGAGTCTGAAATGCCGTATCGGCCATGTCAGTTCTCCAACAGAGATTGCTGGGGAACCTCGGCTCCGGGTCCTACGGTGGGACGGTCTCGGGGTGTCCGACTGAATTGCTTATTGCTTATTGCCCGGCGTCGGGGCCGGGACCGATCGCAAAGCAGGGCTTCGCTTCGGTCAGGTTTAAGTCGTCGAGGCCTCGTTTAGAGAGGGGTATCGACGTTGGAAACGAGCACTAGCAGGAATTACCTGCATATGCAACTGATATTTTCATGCGACGTTCGTTTTCACGTCCTCGGGCTTATGCGCTACGAAGTCGCGGAACTCTCGCGGGTTGAGATGGGCCGCGGCTCGGATTTCGTCGAGCGTGAACGGCCTCTCTTGAACCTCGATGTGGCCTCGTTGGACCTTGGGAGAGCGAACCTCGCGAAGTCGTAATAGATTGCCGGGGCTAACCACATCCACCGTCGGGCCGTCACGTCCGCCTCGTCCATCCGATCGCGACTCCATCGGAATTGCGCCAGAGCACTTCTGGCACAGCGTATCGACCATCCAGCCGTAGGTATCGACGCCGCGCTTCCACCAGCCGGGTTCGATAGGCCAGCCGCCGGGGCCATCAAAGAGCCAGTCGAGCGAGCCCGCCACTTCGCAGGGGAAGCAACCCTTCGGGGTTATGGAGGCGGACCAGTGCGATTGATACGGACAGTTTTCGATCAGTAAGCGGCGCAACTCGGGATCTTCAACCGTCTCCTCGATAGAGACGAGGAGCGGCTTGTGCTTGCCGGTCAACTGCTCGTGGCTGTTGTAGGCGATGCGTTCCGGCAAGAAGGTTTCGAGCACAGCGTCCTTGTACTCGTGCCATTTCCATCCTGCCGTCCAGTACTCTCGCCGCGACTTGTCAGGCACCATCTCCCGCAACATCGCGAGGATTTCCAAGAACTGCGGATGCATCGCCGGCTCGCCGCCCATGATGCCGACGCGAGATGGGCACCCTTCAAGGGAAGCGATGGCCTTCCGCACCGTTTCCAAATCCATGAAATACGGCTTGCGATGATGTCCGACGTGACGGGTGCAGCCCTGGCAGGCCAGAAAGCAAACATTTGTGACGTCTATTTGGATGACGGTGTTCTCGGAGATCGGCCTCACTTGCTCACCTTCGCTACGATCCAGCCAAGCGCCATACCGATGATCAGGGCGAGAACTATGGCGTCAAGCACTACGCCGCCCTCGCCCGCTGACGTTCCTGAGCCGACAGAAGCTCGCGTTCACGAGCCTGCATCTTCTCGTCAGCGAAGTACGCCGCGCGGTCCTTCGTGCGGAAGTCTGCGATCTGCTTCAGCTCGTCCTCGATCGCAGCCATAGCGTTTCCGGAGGCGCCGACGACGGTATGCGCGGGGTTCATCTCGCGCTCCAACTGCGCCGCCCAATTCACAAAATCCAGGTTGTTGAACAGCGCCTGGTTGTTGCCGAGACGCGCATTGAGAATGAGCGGCTGAAGCTTTTCCGGGAAGCGGCCCACGAAGCGTTCCAGAGAGGCTTTGTTCGCCCGATAATCCGCCGGACTCATATTGGTACGCAGCGTGTCTTCCGCCGTCTGGCGATCCTGCTCGTCGCGCTCGGCCATCGCAATTTGCGCTTGTTCCTGGAACTTGTAGTGAGCCGCAACAGCCGTCTTGACTTGCTTCGGCGTCCAATGCTCGGCGTGGGCCATCTGCATGAACTCGTTGACCATCGGCTTGTCTTCGTCGCCGATGACGAGGCCGTTGTCGAACTTCATCGAACCCCAGTAGCCGTTCGGATCGGCGGGGATGCCGTTCTCCTTGCGGTAGGTCGTGACTTCCTCGGTCGAGGGCTCGTCGGGAAGCTTCGTCAGGAACTCGCCGGACTCGCGCGCGAAGCGCAGATTGAACCCCGCCTCGGACCACGCATTCGGGTCCTTGTAGCGGTTGAGGACGCGGAGTTTCTTCTGGTCTCCATTCGCCAGGCGCTCGCGCCAGTCGTCCTGATACCAGGACTGAGGTTCCGGCGTCGGAGCTGCGGCAGGAGTCGCCGTCGGTTCGGGTGTCGCAGTTGGCGCGGGAGTGGAAACAACGGTCGGCGTAGGCGACGGTGCCGGCGAGGGTGCCGCAACGGCTGCGGGCTCAACGGGTGTAGAGGTAGGGTCTGCCATCAAGGCTCCTTTATGCCTAGTTCGTCACGAAGCTCATTCAGTTGGGTGCGGACCAATCGGCGTATCTGGACGCCGACGAATCTCCGCCCCTCCGCAAAGCAGGACGCCCGCTCGCTGTCGGGCTGGAAGCTCATCCGATTCAATCGACCGGCGGTGTTGGTGATCCAGTTCAAGGCTCTGATTTGCTGTTCGGAGGTAGCCTTGCCTTCGGCCACCGCCTTGATCGCAACAGCATCAGCCAGTTCAAACGGCGCCGTGTCCCAGACGGGATGGACGACAGGCTTGCGCGCCAACTATTGCGCCAGGACTTGTGAACCCGCGGCTTCGGCTTCGTTCAGCGCCTTGCCCGCGACGCCGACTTGCTCGGCAATCGCCGCACCTTCAGCCACCTGGGCTTTAAGGGCCTCGATGGCCTTCTGCTGCTGCGCCTCGACCTCGTATTGGATCATCTCGGTTTCGCTCGCGAGCCAACGCGCTGGGGTTCCGATGCCACGGAGAGCATCACGGAGTCCGACGCGGGCGTTGAGCATCTTCGGGGCCAGCGGATCGAGCGGCGCGGCTTCCTGAATGAGCGTCTTGCTCTCGATGAAGATCTGCGCGTATTCGGCTTCCAGCGCGTCATGGAGCGGGGATTCAAACCGGAACTGGATGTCCTCGCCTCTCAGGCCCTTGGGTAAATCGTAGGGCGAGCCGAAAGCTCCGTTGCGCTGGAGAACCTGGAACGTGCGGTCGCAGAGCTGGCCGTTGTAGTCCTCTTCCATCGGCGCGAAGAGCGGCAGGGCGTTGCGGATGTACTCCTGAACCCGTTGACTGACTTCGTAGGCCGTCATCGCCGGCCCGCGCTGCGGCATGTTCAGCTTGTTGAGGAAGAACGCCTCCGCGATCATCACGCGGATGTCCTGGGCCATTTCCATCCCAAGGGGCATGCCGTGGCGGTCCTGCGTCAACGGGCGAAGGACTTCACCCAAACGCTCATCGTAGGAGTCGTCAACGTAGGTGATCCCGCCCGCGCTGATATCCACGTCCTCTCGGATCGCGTTCTTCACCGCGATCAACGGCGGATCGACGAACTTCTGCCCGGCCGTCAGTAGAGTAAACGTAACTTCCTGGATCAGCCGCGCATCGGGGAGAGCTGCGACAACCGCCGGAGAATGCGCGTACTGCGACTCGTAGCATTCCCAGCGCGGAATGATGTAGATGAGGTCTGGGCTACCCTCTTCCTCGATGACGTGCTCGTTGTCGAGATCCACGTAGATCGAGACGAACTGAGTGTTGCGCCGCTTGTCGCTTTGATAGGCGTCCGACGGCACAACGATGTGGCGGCAGTTGACCTCGGAGAACGGGTCCTTCTCGTCCCGCGTCTGAACGCTCTGGTGCAGCTTGTCCTTGCCGAAGTGCTGCACGAGCTGACGAACCGTGGGCTTCCAACGGCGCCAGACGGAATCGATCTGCCCCGCCTCGCTTTCCTTCCACACCACATCCCGGAGATGCCAGGAGCGGTACAGGAGGGTGTCGCGCAGCTTGTTGGTTTCGAGCGTGAGCACGCATTGGCCGAACGCCGCGTAGTCATGGTCGCCGCGTTTTGTGGCACGGGAGAACATCGTTGCGGTGTCGAACATCGCCCGGCGCATCGTGCCTTCGGCCCATTCGAGCCACTGGCGGTCTTCCTCGGCGATGTTGTTCTTCCGAACGCCGACGTGGAACCACACCTTGTTCGTCGGACGAAGCATGGACGAGAACGCATTGCCCAAGTCTCTCCGGGCAAGAACCGGATACGATGTCGTTAGATGCCCGGCGAAATCCGTCCCCAGCGGGCGCATCGTGGTGAAGTCGGCCCGTTCGGGATAGAAATGATCCGCGACCTCCTGCCAGAACGACATGAGGCCGGAGCGTTGAGAAAAAAGCTTTTCGCCCTGCTCCACCAAATCCTGGAGCGGTTTGGGAAACGCCACTCTCTAGGCCCCCAGCTTGTCGCTGTCGGCGGTCAGGATCGTGGACAACCTGCCGCCTTGGGCCACTAGTGAGGAACGCCGACGCGCCTGGGCTTTCTTCTCCGCCGCGTCACTCGGAACCGCAGCCGTAGTTGGCGCGGGTTCAGGGGCCGGCGTAGAGGCTGGAGCCGCGGCGGACGTGGATTTACTACCGCCACCCAGAATGCTCGTGACCGCGCCGAGAACGGGGATGTTCTTGCTCATGCTACCTCCCCCGCTTCGTGCGCTGGGTTATGACTCTTGGATTGCGACCTCGAATGTGTTCTTCCCAGCCGCCGGAGATGTGCGGCCCCTTGAGGCCCGCGTACCACGCCATGACGACGGCATCCGCACGGTCCGGTGAGTGACCGAGACGTTCGGCAACCTTCGTCTTGTCTTCAAGCTTGATGCCCTGCGGACCTGGTTCGAATGTCGGTGCCGTCAACTCTGCGACAAGTTTCGGATCGTTCGGCAACGCGATGGGAGAGCCGTTCGGCTGTCCGGGGTCTAGTGCTTTCCAGCACATTGGGATCCTAAGCTTAGAATTCCACGTGGACAAGTTGTCGCG